>Ga0315281_10001431_pt1 | contig 35173 bp, 28 predicted proteins | sample YL17G07_0_MG_FD_204540 | JGI IMG/M metagenome (GOLD analysis project Ga0315281, IMG submission 204540) | Sediment microbial communities from Yellowstone Lake, YNP, Wyoming, USA - YL17G07_0 | ecosystem: Environmental > Aquatic > Freshwater > Lake > Sediment | place: USA: Wyoming | collected...
TCAATTTCTCCTGGTGTAAAACAATATCATTGGCAAAATAAGTTGGCTCGCCATTGGAACGAATTAAAACCGACTGGCGATCTTCTAAAAATTCGTCTTTTGGTGAAAACCATAAAGCTCCTTGGTATCTTCTAGTCACTCCCTTTTCTTTGAGAATCTCAATCACTTTTTTTGTCTTTCCGGTTTTTAAAAATTCACTTTCCTGATAGACATGATCATAATCAATTCCCATTTTCTGGCAATCAGCCAAAATTTCTCCCAATATCATTTCTACTCCTTTTTGGGCAGCAGTTTTGGGATCTTTGGCCTGAGGTATTTTTTGGGCCAGCTCCAAAATATATTCTCCTTTATATTCCTGATCGGCTAAATCCTTCCCGTCTACCACGTTGGCAATTGATTGGCCGAATTTCTCAACCTGCGATCCAACGTCGTTATGATAGTAATCTCGGCTGACTTTGAAGCAAGCAAAATCAAGGATATTGGCAATTACATCACCCAATGGACCACCTCTGGCATTGCCTATATGAAGAGGACCGGTCGGATTGGCGGAAATAAATTCCACGCTTACTTTTTGGTCGTGACCGACATCAAGTCTGGCATAATCTTCGCCCTTTTTAACAATTTCGCCAACTTCAACCTGGAGAACGCTATTTTTGAGGAAAAAATTAATAAATCCGGGGGATGCTGCTTCGATTTTTGCTAGATAACTGGTCTTTGGAAAATTTTCAACAATATTTTTGGCAGTTTCAAGAGGTGTCTGCTGAATTTTTCCAACGTTTTTTTTAGCCTGTTGCAGAGCCCAATTCGTTGAAAAATCGCCGTTTTTTGGATCTTTTGGATGTTCTAAAACTACCTTAGTTGGAGGAAGCTTTAATTTTCGACAAACTTTTTCAAAATCGGCGATAATTTGCTCATCAACTCTCATAAATCTTACTTAGTATATCATTACTTAACTTAGGTCGAAAGTTTTTGTCATTATTTTAAGCTCGATGTCTTTTTACCTCTTCTCGATAATCTTTGAGCCATCTTTTGTAAGCTAAGACTAATTTACCTAAACCTTTTTTTGCCAATTCTTTGTTGACTACTCCTCCTTCGTGGGGATAGCGATGAAGTCTGGCGTGAGGGGAAGAAAAACCGTGGGCGTAATGAACTAGTTCATGAGCAACCGTGTACTCAACTACTGCAATAGGAATCCTTGAGTTTTGAAACAATCCGGTAATTCGGATTAAAGTTTTTGGTTTTTCACGCCATTTTTTATTTTTTGAGGTAATCGATCCAAACCGAAAACGGGCAACTCTGCCAAAGATGATCTCAACTTTATTAACCTTGGCAACATCAAAGAAGTATTTTTGCCACAAAAGGTCTAATTTTTGGGCAAGCCACCTGTTATTTCTGACCATTTTTATTCAATAACAAAATTAATTAATTTATTGGGAACAATAATTCTTTTGATAATTTTTTTACTAGAAAGATACTTTTTGACACGTTCTGATTCTTTTGCTTTAGATTCCACTATCTTATCACTTGCCCCGAATTCAATTGTAATTTGGTCGCGAACTCTACCATTAATTTGGACTGGAATAGTGATGTTTTTCTCAACTAACAATTTCTGATCGTATTTTGGCCAATCTTGTTGGTGCACTGAATATTTTTCACCAATCTCCTGCCAAAGCTCTTCGGCTATATGAGGCACAAATGGAGCTAGCACTAAAACAAATCGTCTGATAATTGAATTCGGAATTTTTTCTTTTGTGCCGGTTACCTCATTTAAAAATTCCATCATCTTAGCAATTGCCGTATTAAATTTCATCTCAGCAATATCGTCTTCGACTTTTTTGACAAGACGCGATATTTTCCCTTCAAATTCGCTGCCATTATTGTCTTTACCGACTGAAACGCTTAAAACTAAATCCCAAACCCGGTATAAAAATCTGTTCACTCCTTCGATGCTTTTCGGATCCCAAGCGATTGCTTGGTCAAATGGTCCCATAAACAGTTCATAAAGCCTCAAAGTATCAGCTCCGTATTTTTCAATCGTTGGGTCCGGCGCAATCACATTTCCTTTTGATTTTGACATCTTAATTCCGCCTTCTCCCAAAACCATTCCTACGTTACGAAGTTTCAAAAACGGCTCTTTTGAGGAAACTACTCCAATGTCATAAAGAAACTTGTGCCAAAAGCGAGCATACAAAAGGTGCAAAACCGCATGCTCTGCTCCACCGATATACCAATCAACTGGCAGCCAATATTTTTCTTTCTATTTTCTGTATCGAAATATCTCAAATAATACCAGCATGAGCCTGCCCATTGAGGCATGGTATTAGTTTCTCGTTTTGCTGGTCCACCGCATTTGGGACATTTAGTATTGACAAATTCGGCAATTGCTGCTAACGGCGATTCGCCGGTACCGGTCGGCTGGTATTTTTTAACATCTGGCAAAAGTACTGGTAAGTCTTTTTCACTAATTGCCACTGTTCCGCATCGCTGACAATGAACCACTGGAATCGGTTCACCCCAATATCTCTGCCGGGAGAAAAGCCAATCGCGAAGTTTGTAATTTACAATCTTCTTGCCCTGATCTCTTTTTTGAAGCCAAGCAGTGATTTTAGCAATCGCTTCCTTTGACTGCAAATCATCAAATTCTCCTGAATTAACCAGTTTCCCATCACTAATATAAGCTTCTTTCCCAATATTTCCACCGGAAATAACTTCAATAATTGGCAGTTTATATTTTTGGGCGAATTCAAAGTCCCGGTCATCATGGGCTGGAACTGCCATGATTGCGCCGGTGCCATAATTTGAAAGAACATAATCTGCAACCCAAATTGGTATTTTTTCATCATTAACTGGATTTATTGCGTAAGCGCCGGTAAAAACGCCGGTTTTAACTTTCTCTTCAGTCCTTTCAAGGTCTGACATTTCCAAAGCTTTCCTGATATAATCCTCAACTTCTTTTCTCTGATCACCTGTTGTTATTTTCCCTACAAGCTCATGCTCTGGTGCCAAAACCATAAAAGTTGCCCCAAATAGCGTATCCGGTCTGGTAGTGAATACCTCAATTTGAAATTTGGAATTGGAGATTTGAAATTTTATACTCGCCCCTTCCGATTTTCCGATCCAGTTTTTTTGCATCAACTTAATGTGTTCCGGCCAATCCAAATCATCAAGGTCGGCAAGCAGGCGGTCAGCATAAGCAGTAATTTTTAAAACCCACTGGCGCAAATTTTTCTTAGTGACTTTGGTTTCGCAGCGCTCGCATTTTCCGGCAACCACCTCTTCATTGGCCAAACCAGTCTTACAAGAAGGACACCAGTTGATCGGCGCTTCAACCTCATAAGCCAAACCTTTCTCAAAGAGCTTCAAAAAAATCCACTGGGTCCATTTGTAATATTCAGGGTCGGTGGTATTGATTTCCCTTGACCAGTCGTAGGAAAAACCAGTTTTCTGCATCTGCCCTTTAAATTTTTCAATTGCTTTTTGAGTGGTAATCGCCGGGTGAATACTGGTTTTGATGGCGTAATTTTCCGCCGGCAGGCCAAAAGCATCCCAACCCATCGGGTGTAAAACATTGTAGCCTTTCATTCGCAAGTAGCGGGAAATAACATCAGAGGCGCAATAACCTTTAAAATGGCCTATATGCGCTCCGTCACCTGAAGGATAGGGAAACATATCCAGACAGTAGTATTTGGGCTTTGCCGATCGATCTGGCGTCTTATAAAGCCCATCCTTTGCCCACCTCTCCTGCCATTTTTGTTCGATTTCGTGAGGAAGATATTTTTTCATTTTGGAGTAATTATAAAGGGCAAACTGATTCGAAGGCAAGGTGAAAAGCCTATTTTACGGCAGCTGCAGCTTCTCTGAAAGGGTCTAACGAACGATCAAACATTTCAAAAAAGGGATATTTATTGCGTTCCTCCGGTGGAACTTGAGCCAGAATTGCCCGCCTTTTTATTCCTTCAATAAAGAAGTCTTGTAGGTAAGCAGCATAAAAAGCCTCATGTGTTAAAGCCGTGGGATCGATATCCAAATCTTTAACAAAAACCGGTCCCCATTGCCAACCGCCAATATCATCACTTTCCTTAACTACTAAAAACAAGACTTCTTGATCCTCAATCTTTTTTAAAACCCTTATCCCCACCATCATTGAAAGTGCTAAGTCTTCCGCTTCTTCGCTCTCTGGTCTTATCCGAAAAGCCAATCCTTTTATCTTTTCTTGATTCTTGAAACTCTGACCGCAAACTACCCAACCTTTTGGAACATCCATTACATCCAAAATTCTCGGTCTTTCGCCGTCATAGCCTTCTGAAAATCTCTTGGGGTTTTGACAAAGAGCAATTAACTCTTCATCAAGTTGATCAAAATCTCTCTCTTGCATAGGAGTTGAACTAATTATAATCCAAAAATTCAAAATTTCAATTAAATTGTGGACCTGGCGGGATTTGAACCCACGACCCCTGTCATGCGAAGACAGTGCTCTACCGCTGAGCTACAGGCCCTTAAATCTTTTCCATTCAATTTTTTTACCTTTTTTTCGGTTTTCCGCCATTACCAGCTCATCGTAAATCCCATCGATCAGATCGTAATTTTTTGCCTCTTTTAAATCGACCCAAGCGAATTGATCTGTTTCTTCCTTCTGCAGCCTCACTTGGCCGGAAATATAATCCGCCAGACAAGAAATTACCAAAGACGGACTTCCGTCTTCATGAACAATCGCCAAGCTTGTAAGATACTCGACATTTTCGATCTTAATTCCCACTTCTTCTTTAACTTCTCTCGTCAAAACCCTTTCCAAAACGTTGTACCAATAGTACTTGGTATCCTTTGGCAAGCTCAAATAATCACCAGTTTCCAGTTTTCCTCCAGGAACAGTCCACATCCCGGGAAATCTTTTTTTCTCAAGCGATCGCCTGGTAATCAAATATTTGCCGTCTTTGACGACAATCGCCGTAATCGCAACTTCGTGAAGGTTTTGATTTGATTGACTGTTCATAAAAAACTCGCCTTCGCAAACCAAAGTGGACTGTGTCCGCCGTAGCTCGCTTGTGCCACCGTTAAAGCTTTAGCGACACGCGGTCGTCAAAAGAAGGTGGACCTGAGGGGAATTGAACCCCTAACCTCCGCAATGCCATTGCGACGCTCTAGCCAATTGAGCTACAGGCCCGCATCAAGGCGAATTCTAACACAACTAAATTTTGTTGACAAGCAAAACTAAGACCTTGAAAGCTTTTTAAAAATTTCTTTTTTCAACTCCTCAATTCCTTCACCAGAAAAGGCAGAAATTTTAAGCAGTCTAACTCTATGTCTGCTAAACTCTTTCGACATTAATTTTAATTTATCAGGATGGCCTGAATCGATTTTAGAAAGAACAATAATCTGCGGTTTTTGGGAAAGATCAACTTGGTAAGCTTTGAGCTCGCCTTTTACTACTTGAAAATCCTGCCATTTGTCACTTTCACTACTGGCATCAATCAAATGAACTAAAATTTTAGTCCTTTCGATGTGGCGCAAAAATTCATCGCCTAATCCTTTGCCTTTTGATGCGCCTTCGATTAGCCCAGGAATATCAGCCAAAACAGCTGTCGGCTGACGGCTGTCAGCTTTCAGCTTTAAAACTCCCAGATTCGGTTCTAAAGTAGTAAATGGATAAGCAGCAATTTTAGGTCTGGCAGCCGTCAGGGTTTTAAGAAGCGTTGATTTTCCCGCATTGGGCAAACCAATAATTCCCACATCAGCAATTAATTTTAGTTCCAGTTGCAACTCAACTTCATCACCCTTTTCCCCCTCTTCAGCAAATCTTGGTACTCGATTCTCCGCCGATTTAAATCGAGCATTTCCCCGACCGCCTCTACCGCCCTTGGCCACCAAAACTTTATCATCTTCGTGGGTAAGATCAAAAATCGGTAAACGACTGGTTGATAATTCATTCTTACGGGTGGCGGCGAGGGAGAAACCCGGTGGCGAAGGAATTCGCCGCAGGCGAACTGACTGAGGAGCTGGGCTACCCGAGCCGACAGGATCTGTAACTTTTATTCTTACTACCGTCCCCACTGGTACTGTCAAAACCAAATCCTCACCATCTTTTCCTCGACAATTAGCATTTCCTCCTCTTTCGCCTGACTCGGCTGAAAAGGTTTTTTTGAAACGGTACGGTTCCAAAGTGTTCAAGTCCCAAGTTGCCAAAAGATAAACATCGCCGCCGCGACCTCCATCACCACCATCCGGTCCACCGTGCGGTACATATTTTTCCCGACGAAAGGAAACGGCACCATCGCCGCCTTTGCCTGCTCTAACTTGAATTGTCACTTGGTCAATCATCAAATTTAGAAGTTTCTAAACAAAACGTAGTCTATTTTAGCAGTGAGAGTGGATTTTGGGCAACGCCGTTTTTGTGGATTTCAAAATGAAGATGGACTCCAGTTGATCTACCCGTTGAACCCATTTGACCAATAATTTGTCCCCGAGAGACAAACTGGCCTGGCGAGACATAAATTCTTGAAAGATGAGCATACAAAGTGGTGTAACCATTGCCATGATCGATGACAATCCGGTTCCCATACCCCCAACTATCAAGCCAACCAGCAACCGTCACCTGACCGGCGTCAGCAGCAGCGATCCCGGGAGCTGCCAAATTGGAAATATCAATTGCCGGATGATACCAAGCAAAGTATTGGGAAAGATCGCCACCAGCCGGCCAAGAAAATCTTCCTTCGCCAACCAAAGGAGTTTGCGGGATATTGGATTTAGCCAAATATTGAACCGGTCGCGGTTTGGGAGCGGCTGGCGGAGCACCGTTGGGAATAATTAAAACTTGGCCAATTTTCAGGCCAAAATCATCACCAACTTCGTTGAAAGGAAAGTCCAAAATTGATTGGGCATCAGCTTGATAATTTTTTGCAACTGAATAGATAGTATCACCCGACTTGACCGTGTGAGCAATTCCGGAAACCGGCAAAATTCGCAAAGTGTCGCCCGGGTGAATTAAATCATTGGCCGAAAGATCATTTTCCCAAAGAATTGTTTCAGCTGTTAATCCAAACTCTTCGGCTACCGAAGAAATCGTGTCTCCCCCTTTGACCTGATATTCAATAATTTCGGCGCGGGGTTTTTCGGAAATAATGGTCACTGGGGTCATTGAAGATTCAATTGGATTTTCAAAAGCCGATTGAGCCGAAGCCTGCGAAATTGAAAGATCTTCAAGTCCAGGATAGGAGAAAGCAACAATATTTTTGCCGCCAAAAGCACCGCCGGCGACAATTGCCAGGGTGGCAATTCCCAAAAGCGAAGCGTGAACAAATGGCCGATGTAAGACTCCCCGTTTCCACAAAAGCCAATCAACCGAAAAATTTTTAAATTTTTCAAATTGCAGGCATACAAGTTTAGTTCGGTCAAAAAAATACTTGCCAAAAGCAAGAATGAAGGTCAAAAGCTGTTTGAGAAGTGGTTGGTCGCTATCCAAGCTGACTCCTTTTTACCCTGTACCGTCTGGTACAGGGCTCTTTTCCCTTAAACTCCCTACCAGCCGCAAAAAACTCCAATATTTGGAGTTGATTAAAAGCTGGGTATTAAATTTACTACCACAATTTGTCAAGAAATGCAAATTTTAGGCACGAAATCAGAACTTCCCTAAGACTTAAAGAAGCCAAGGTGTAACCAAAGGGAATTTATTTATTAGCCTAAAATGGTATAATTTGCCCATGGTTGAACTTGACTGGATCCCTCAAGGATCATCAATCGATGGAATGCGATTTCCTACCGAGGAATCTGAACGCCTCAGGCAACAGGCAATTTTGACTCGCGAAATAGATAAAAGATACCTTTCAAAATTTGTAACCAATTCTAATGTCCATTGCTTAGATCTTGGCTGCGGACCTGGAATACAAACTTTGCTAATCTCAGAAGCTGCAACTTGTGGCACAGTTACCGGCGTAGACATCAGCGAAGATATGCTCAAGATCGCAAGGGAAGTTGCTTTGGCTGTCGGAAGGAAAAATGTCGAATTTGTTCGTGGTGACGTCTGCGACCTTAAATTTGAAAACAATAACTTTGATTTTGCTTTTTCAAGGCTTCTATTCCAACACTTAAAAAATCCTCAGGAAAGCCTGGGTGAGATGCACAGAGTCCTTAAACCCCAAGGTCGAATTGTGATTATTGAAACTGACGGTTCTTGGCAAATAAGACCAAAATCCGAAGTTTTCTACCAGATGTTTTTAACTTATGAACAATGGATCGGAGAAAGAAAAGGTGATCGAAAGATTGGGTTGAAAATTGGGGAAATGCTTAAAGCCGCTGATTTTGAAAATGTGACGGTTGAGAAAGAAATGTTCGATTTCGACAAAGCGGAGTTTGACCAAGTTGTTTTGAACATTTTCCCGCCGATTCGAGAACAAATGATAGCCAGCAGGGTCATCAGTGAGCAACAGTTTGATGAAAATATGAGAGAGTTAGCAAACTTTGCCGCTGAAAAACTCGAAGTTCTCTCCCTGCCTCTGTACTACTGGACTGCAACGAAGCCGGCTTGCTGAACCAGGTTATTTTACCTCTTTTTGTTTGAGGAACAAACGCAAAAAGATTACTTAATTTCCTTTAGACTGCGATAGCAGGCGCAGGGAGATTACTTAATCTCCCTGTTCAAAGTCTCAAGGAATTGTTTGTTGGAGTCAGTTTTGTTCAGTCTTTCAATTAAAACCTCGGTCCGCTCATCCGGTGATAAAACATTAATCATCCGCCGCAAGGTGACGACTTTTTTCAAGTCATCAGCCAAAAGCAAAAGCTCTTCCTGTCTGGTTCCCGAAAGCTCGACATCAATTGCCGGAAAAACTCGCCTTTCCTGCAGGCGTCTGGAAAGATGCATTTCCATATTGCCAGTGCCTTTAAACTCTTCATAAATCAAATCGTCCATCCGCGAACCGGTATCGATAAGAGCGGTGGCGATAATCGTCAAAGACCCGCCTTCTTCGCAGTTTCGGGCCGCTCCAAAAAATCTTTTGGGCGGATAAAGGGCGGCTGGGTCAAAACCACCGGTCAAGGTCCGACCAGATGGCGGAACTGACAAATTATAAGCTCGGGCCAAACGGGTAATTGAGTCAAGCAAAATCACCACGTCTTTCTTTTCCTCAACCAATCTCTTGGCTCTCTCCAGGGCAATTTCGGCTACTTTAGTTTGATCTTCAGCTGGCTCGTCAAAGTTTGAAGAAATAACCTCGCCTTTGACCGACCTTTCAATATCAGTCACCTCCTCCGGCCGCTCACCAATCAAAACCGCCATCAGATGGATTTCTTTGTAATTCTCGGAAACTCCATTGGCAATTTCTTTTAAAATTGTCGTTTTGCCGGCTTTGGGCGGCGAAACAATCAGTCCCCGCTGACCTTTACCCACCGGCGCCAGAAGATCAATAATTCTGGTGGAAAGCGGCATTTTTTTGGTTTCCAGCTTAATTTTTTCATCAGGATATAAAGGAGTTAGTTGGGAGAAATGAACTCTTTTAATTAATTTGGTCGCATCAACACCGTTGACAGAAACAACCTTTAAAATTCCAAAATAGCGCTCGTTTTCTTTCGGCGGCCGACCCAAACCGGCGACAAAATCACCGGGACGCAAGGAAAAGCGTCTAATTTGCGACTGGGAAATGTAAACGTCATTTTCTGAATGGACGAATTTTGGCCGCAGATAACCATAGCCCTCGCCAGTTATTTCCAAAATTCCGGCAACTTCTTGAGTGGGCACATCGCCGCCAATGGGTGGACCCGCTTGCCCACTTGGCGGAAAACCCGGCGGCTGACCGGTCAAATATTCAACCGTCAACTCACTTTTGCCCACTTGGGTCACGTCAGGCGTGGCCGGTTTTGGTTCTGGCGCTTTTGCTTCCAAAACCTCGTTAACTTGAACTGGTTCTGATTTGGCCGGGGTTTGGGACTCACTTTTGACAGGCGCTATTGTCTCGCTCGCCAAATCTTGCGCCTCAACCTTTTTTTGAGAATCTGATTCCTTAATTTTTTTTCTTATCATTTTGGGATCTTTTGTGTTTGGATACTACACCAGCAAGAAGGAGTCTTAAAGGTGTACTCTATGTGCTATTTCAATTCTAACTAAGCAGATGACCTGCTGTCAACTGCAAACCCTTCAAAGAATTTTTTTAAGGCGGGCAAAATTGGGAGACCCGTGCCTGCCCAACACGGATCCCCCAATTTGAGCTGGAAACAAAGTTAATCTCCAGCTCGAATTTTAAACCTTATTTCTTTTTAGCTGCAGGCGGTTTTTAACAAAATCAACCGCTGTCAAAGTTTGACCGCCTTCGACTTTTTGGGCAACTTCATCAGAAAATAACTTTACACCTAATGAACCGTACCGGCGCAAAAACAAACCCAAAGGTACAGCCCCAGCAAAAGCAACTAAAATCATTCCCAAAACACCCGTTTCTGGTAATTGCTTCATCCCAGCAACTTGAGCACTTGGTGTTCCTACTCCACCAGCGGTGATGTTGATGTTGATGTTGTTGGTATTTTGAATACTCTGGTTTTGATCCTGTCCCTGACCCTGACCTTGACCTTGACCAGGTGTTGGTGTAGGCGTAGGCGTTGGTGTTGGCGTTGGTGTTGGCGTTGGTGTTGGCGTTGGTGTTGGCGTTGGTGTTGGCGTTGGTGTTGGCTGTTCACACGGGACATTTACAATATCGGCGTGAAACTCAGACTGACCATCGGAAAGATCAACTGTCAGACATTCACTTGTTTTAGGATAATATTCTTCTGGTGAATCTTCACAAACAGTATAAACCCCGCTCTCCAGTCCCGAGAAACTGAAGACTCCGTCGCCATCAGTAATTGAAGGCCCAGCAATTTTGTTGGCAATACAATCTGAAAGATTATCAACCTGACCTTCACAAAGGTAAACAGGAACATCAGGAAGTTTTTCTAAACATTCTGGAATACCAGGTCCTGAGCAATCCCACCATTTGTGACCTTGCAACTCAAGATTACCATCAGATTCGGTTGCTGGACTGGCAACTGGCAAAACTATAGTGCCGGCAACCACTAAAATTGAGGCCAAAGAAACTCCTAGACCTCCTTTGGCAATAATTCCTAACCATTTAACCATCTGATTTTCACCTCCTCAGTTTTTAAGATAAATACTATAGTCTATATTTAAAATTTTGACTTTTTTTCTGTTAATGTCAAAAATAGCTTTCCAATAGCCAAAAGTTTAATACCTCTTGACAAATTGTACTCGACTATTGTAGTTTTAAAAAAGGAAAGCAACTTAGCTGCCCTAAGTCGCTTCCCTTAAACACCCTACAAAAGAGCATTGCTATTCGAGTTTCGGTCTGCGGTAGTAATGCTCTTTTTCTATTCACCCGCCGAAGCCTTAGCGTAGGCGGGTTTTGTATTCTAAAAGAACTCTAGCAGGTTATAACACATTTGTCAAGTCTTGTCAACCCCATAGTAAAAGTTACCTAAAAAAGCAACAGACCGATAGGATCACAAAAATACAACGATGTTATATATTAGCTGTTAAAATAACCTATTTTAAATTCTAATTAACTTAAAAGTTGGCGATTTAACCCAAAAAGTTTGAGGTTTTTATCCAAAATTGAAATGTAAAATTAACAATGCTTACCAAAACAGTGTATAATTGCCTTGAGGTTGAAAAATGTCGGAAGAAGCGAGAGAAACTAGTTTTCAAAAACCAACTAGTCAAGAAAAACGAAAAGGCAAGAAATTAGGAAAACTGGCAACTTTGGCAGCAGCGGTTGCTTTGGCTCCAGCTGCCGTTATCGGCGGTCTGAAAGCCACTCAGCACGGCGGTGAAGGAAAAGAACCAATGGTTCTTCCGCCAACCACCACTGCCCAAAAACCTGCCGAACCAGAAGGAACACCCCAAATCGTCATCAAAACCCCCGAAGCCCAATCTACTCCCCAACCGTCCCCAACTCCTAAATTTGAAAAAACTCCAATATCAGAAACTGCATCCACACCATCAGTAGAGTTCGAGGACGGAATTGATCAGCAAGTTAAAGATTCGATTCTTTCAATAGTGAATAAACTTCCCCCTATCGGGAACACAAAAATACAAATTACTAAACTAGATAAAGAGCGTTTCTGGATTAATGAAGACGGAATACCGACTCTTGAAGCTGGTGTTGCAGGTTTTTATTGGCAACAAAATTTCTTTCATGGGCTGGCACATGCTTTAGATCCTCAACTAAATCCTGAAATTGCAAGAGTCCGAACTCCAGAACAGAACTCTCAGCTAATTAAAGCTATCGAAAAGGCTAAATCCGATCAATTTTGGGGTGAAAATCTAGCTTTAGAAATCTTATATAACCCAGAAAAAAATGTAGCTTCAACTCATCCAGAAATTAAAGGAGAAAATATCGACCGCCAAATACTAAATAGCTTAATCCGACTCCGCCCTGATGGTGCATATATCGGTAGAAGTTCTGAATTTGTTCAAAATACAAAACCCAATTTTATTTTTGGGCCTGAGTTTCTCGATCCAACTTTGATTGAACGGTTTGCTCAACAAACCACAGGATATAATGGATCTGGCTCAATCTCTGAATTCATAACAGTCAATCAGAATCTTTTGGATCAACTTTCAACTTCAAGTCCTTATTGGAAATTAGCAATTGAGGACATCCGACAGTATGCCACCTTATTCGATAATTATGAATGGTCTGAAACTCAAATCTCTCTTCCTAGACCTCTTAAATTTGTTGACAAAGATAACGCAATGTCAATTTTAACCTTTGGCGATCTAGTATTACGTAATCGTTTCCTTCAGAAAAACCCAGAATTACTTAGTCTCCTCTCACAGGAACAGCAAGCAAGTATTACCCGAGATTTAAATACGCAAGTTGCGATCTATCAGCAAGAACTTTTCGCCAGTGGGCTCGGCATGATTTTGGAATTTGAAAACCCAGAGTTACTGGAAGTAAAATATGGTGAAATCAAATTGGAAGTACCAATTGAACAAATAAGAAGTTTACTACGAGAAACACCCTATTATGAAGTTTATTTAGCGTTATCCTCTACTACCTCTTGATTTCTACTTTACAACCTGTTGGTATTTCATCTGTGGCACTTAGTGGATATTTAACCTCCTTCGCCGCAACAAATTCAATTTTTAATTGACAGAGATCAGTTTGTGTCAGACCAAAACTCTTAAACCAATCTTCCACCACTCTTTTCTTCGTCTCAAAAGGGCCCTTTGAAATTGCTACAGCAAAAATATCATTTTCGAAAAGATATGTTACTTTTACCCCATCCGCCCTAAAAACCTCTGCGTCTCCCTTTTCTTTTGTTCTAGTCAAAACTTTCTTGATAATCTTATCTGAAAATTTACTTTGTGCCATCCTTTGCAAAGATGGCGGCATTGGCACTTCCATTTTAATCCTACCAATTTTCTCTTTTTCTATTACTGCCTTTGAAGGTATAGCAGAAAGAAGAGTGACCGTCACTATCTCAAAAATCAAAGCCGAAATCAAAATTAAGGTGAAAAAATTGCTGTGGTCCAAATAAAATCCTTTCTTACCTTCTAAGAAATTAATTAGAAATTTGTTGTATTTATTTTTCATAATAATGATATTACGGACAAGCACCAGGATATCTGTCATGGTAAGGCTGCCATGCACAAGCGTCATTATCATGGGCAATTTTATGAATTGCCGTTCTTACCTGAGCATAAGGATTCCAGATGTTGTTATCGTTTCCATCATCCGATGGTCCTCCTGTAATATACCCTCGACCAGTCCACCATGGATCTGCAGTTCCTCCAGAATTAGCAAGATAGGTACTAAACGCGCTGTGAACTTTATCTTTAGAATGATCGGCAGGATATAAAGGGTCGACTTCTGGATTACCATCCCAAGTTGGTTGCCAAAACTGAAGTATTCCCTTCATAATTGTATTTTCATTATACCAGTCAGTATAATTAATACTTTCTGCTGCTACAAGCCATTTCAATAAAGCAGCTAGATTAGCAAAATCACCTTGAGCAGCGCTAGGGGCTGACATGCCTCCTGCCAACTGATCAATATAAGATTTTATTTCGTCATAAGAGCCTGTACCTTCGCCACAGCCAGCTGGTGGTTGGAAAGACTGAGGTTGCTCTGGTAACCAAGTGCCCGAAGGAAGAGCTCTAACCTGCCAATAATTAGTGGAAAGGCTTGGTATTGATAAATTTTTAACCTCTCTGGTGTAAGCTGGGCTTGGACTAAATATCTGTTGGTTATCAACCATATTTGACGAGGTAGAAGTCTTAACTTCATAACCGGCCGCATATGGTTCCTGCTCCCACCATTTAAGATCAACATTATAACAGGAACCGCCTTGTGGCACATAGGGATCAGCTTTCAAGTCGATTGGTACACCAGGAGAACTGCTGGTCACAGTTAATTTGAATGGCATTGTCTGACAAAGAGCAGTACCAGAAACACAAACCACCAAACTTAAATCATAGGTGCCAATGGGAATACTGCTGGCTGTGAGTACTCCTAATCCGATCGGTCCTTCGGTGCCACTATTGTAACCTTGAGGAATCCTGTTAGTATTTGCTCCTCGGACATAATAACCAAAATAGAAAGTTTGCCCAGATCTTACCACTGGCACATTTGGTGGCGGCGAGATAATTAACTCCATCGGTGCAACTTCTTGACAATTATTTGCGGGGTCATAAACCCGAATTCCATAGGAAGCGAGTCCTCCCAGATTAACTAAAACGTTAGTCTGTTCAATTGAAGGAGGACAAACGGCTCCTAAAACACTTGGATTTGCCGTTAAATGATTGATTCCAATTTGGAAAGTGGAAGCTGAACAGACAGGGAAAGTGGAGATCACATCATAAGCATACTGGTTGATAGACATTACATCACCAACAAAGTTAACTATCCCGTTACCATCAACATCAGCTGCTTTCTTTTGATCGGCGGTAGGAGTTATTTGACCGGCAGCGATTTTGGCAGCCGTCAGGACATCACCAGTATAGTCAACAATCCCATTGTTATCGATATCACCATAACCCTGCTGTTGACCTTTAGAGTTGGTAAAGAAACAAGGCGGAGGCGTAGGAGTAGGAGTAGGCGTAGGAGTAGGAGTAGGCGTAGGAGTAGGAGTAGGCGTAGGATTGGCACAACCGTTTTTGGTAGTAAATTTAAAGGTGGCTGAGGGATACCAACTGCCCCCAATCTTGGTATTGATCCGCCACCAGTGAGCCTTTAAGGATTGGAGAGGACCGATCGGATTGCCAGCCTTGGCCTCATAGGAAGTTTGAGTGGGGGTCAGTGGAGCAGAGAGAAAGGTGCCGGCCGCAAAGCCATTGTTTTGCAGGGAAAGATCAAGCCATTGTTCTGAACCAGTGGTGCCCAAGGTCCAGCCGAAGATGACTTTATCCCCTTCTGGAACACAAGTCCCGACATTAACGGCATTATTGGCAGGTGAGGTTAAGGTAGCCGGAGTAGGTGGACAGGAGTTGGTGGTAAAAGACCGGACGGCTGAGGGATACCAAACTCCTCCAATTGAGGTATTGATCCGCCACCAGTGGGTTTTACCTTTATCCAAAGGCCCGATCGGATTACCAGCTTGGGCAACATAGGAAGTCTGAGAAGTGGTCAGTGGGGCAGAAACAAAAGTTCCAGAGGAAAAGCTGCCATCAACCGTGGAAAGATCCAGCCATTGAGAATCAACTGTTCTGCCTTGGGGGTTGGCCCGACTCCAGCCAAAAGTTACTTGGGCTCTTGTCCCGTCAGGGGCAGAAACGCAAGTTCCCACCCCCGTCGCTCCACTGGCAGGTGAGGTTAAGGTAGCCGGAGTAGGAATACAGTTGTTGGTGTTAAAATATCTAACAGCTGAGGGATACCAAGTACCGTCAATTTTGGTATTGATTCGCCACCAGTGGCGGGTGTTTCTCACCAAAGGTCCAATCGGATTACCGTCTTGGGCAACATAGGAAGTCTGAGAAGTGGTCAGTGGGGCATTAACAAAAGTTCCAGAGGAAAAGCTGCCATCAACCGTGGAAAGATCCAGCCATTGTTCTTGAACTGTTCTTCCTTGGGGATTAGCCCGACTCCAGGAGAAAGAGGTTTGTACTCCATTTGCCAGACAAGTTCCCACCCCAGTTGCTCCATTGGCAGGTGAAGAGAGAATAGCAGGGGTAGGAGGACAGGAAGGGGTAGTAAAACTGGCAGTTTCAGAAGGATGCCAACCGCCAAGATATCCTCCATAATCAGTATTGATCCGCCACCAATAACTGGTTCCTCTGGTCAAGCCAGTTAAAGTATAACTGGAACGGCCATTGACGTTAATTCCAGTAAAGGTTCCGGGAGCAAAACCGTTATTGCTGGTCGAATAGTCAAGCCATTCGGCAATTAAAGGGTAAGTAGCGCAATCATTGTTCCAACAATCACCCCTAGTCCAACGAAGGGTAACAGAAACACCATTGGCTTGACAGACTGGAGTATCGTTACGTAGGTCCCGGGCAACCGCTGCCTGGGCATCTTTGGCAAAAAAAGAGGAAAAGATAAACAAAAGGGCAAAAGAGAAAAGAAATGAAAAGAAGAATTTTAGATAATTTCTTTTGATAACTTCAGACAAAGCCATCTTGGGCAGGATAGATCCCTTAATTTAAGTAAACTACATATTTATAATATTTGTCAAGCCAACTCTCAAATCATCAACTCATTATTTGCAATCGGCTATTTTGGCCGGACAAAAATCATTCTGCCGGCGACCGTCTGCAAAATTCTTGAAACTTCAACCGTAACCTTTCGGCCGACAAAACTTTCCCCTTCTTCAACTACAATCATCGTCCCATCAGGCAAGTAAGCTACGCCTTGATTTTTTTCTTTACCTTTGTGAACAACTTCGACTTCAATCTGCTCACCAGGCAGAAGTGGGGTTTTAATGGCATTTGCCAGCTCATTAACATTTAAAACTGTCACCCCTTTGACTTTGGCGACTCGATTGAGATTAAAATCAGTAGTCACGATCCGCCCGTCAACACTTTTGGCAAGCTGGACTAAACGATCGTCAACGTCTTTGCCTGCCGGATCATCCTTGAGAATTTTGACGCTCACCAGTTTGTTTTTCTTCAGTGCTCCCAAAATTTCCAAACCGCGCCGTCCCCTTTTTCTTTTCAAATCATCAGCCAAGTCAGCAATGTGCTGCAATTCACCTAAAACTGAAGGAATAATGATTAAGGTACCAAAGATAAAACCTGTCTCGCAAACATCGGCAAATCGGCCATCAATTAAAGCTGAAGTGTCAACAATCAAGGGATTGGGATTTTTTAACGCTTGTTTTTTAATTTTTCGGGCGGTTGCCCCAAAAGGATTGGTCGGTCGAACTTGACTTAATTGATCAATGACCTTTGAAGTGATTGCCTCTGCTAACCGGGTAATGCCAATTCTGGCAAAAATCGACACCAGATCAGGCAAAAAACCACCAATTGCCCCAAAAATAATGGTTACGATAATTATCGTATAGACCGGAACCGGAAATGGAGCATTAGGAGGAATATTGCTGTGAGCAACAAAGTTACCAAAAGCAGCAAAAATTATTGCCAGAATAATTCGGGTAACAATTCTCAATGAAATCAAAGATAAGTCCTTTCTAATCAAACAAACTATGAGATAAAAAACAAATTTTCTATGGGTTCTTGATCAATTTTTAGTTTGGTGCCTTTAGAGCAATTCTAATCGCCTCCTCCAAAGTTTTGGCTTCGGTTTTGGTTAAAAAGAGCCTAAATCCTAATTTTTTGGCCTCTTCTATCCGCCTTTTGGTCTCTACCACTTCCCGCACTTCACCCAAAAGACCAATTTCCCCCAAAGCGACTAAATTTGGGGGGAGACTTTGAAATTTGATGGCAGAAACAATTGAAAGAGCAATTCCCAAATCACAGGCTGGCTCAAATACTTTCAATCCGCCAGCCACATTAACGTAGATATCGGACTGAGAAAGAGGAAATTTTGCCCGTTTGGACAAAACAGCAATGATCATCAAAAGCCGATTGTAATCGACTCCGGTGGCTACTCTTCTGGGCAAACCAAAGCTAGTGGGAGTCGTTAAAGCTTGAATTTCAGCCAAAATCGGGCGTCTTCCTTGGAGGGTCGGGACCACTACTGATCCAGCAGTATCCTTTCGTCTTTGGGCAAGAAAAAGTTTCGAAGGGTTGGAAACTTGGGAAAGCCCATCCGAGGTCATTTCAAAAATTCCCACCTCAGAAACCGAACCAAAACGGTTCTTGATTGATCGCAAAACTCGCAAAGTCGAGAATTCTTCACCTTCAAGATATAAAACCACATCAACCAAATGCTCAACCACCCTGGGACCGGCCACTGCTCCCTCTTTGGTGACGTGACCGACTAAAAAGAGAGGAATATTTAGCGCCTTGGCGACCTGATGGAGTGTTTGAACCGCAAAGCGAACCTGTCCAACACTGCCAGCTTGTCCGGAGAGCTCGTCTGAAACCATCGTTTGGATTGAATCAACCACCACCAGGGAAAAATCTTGTTGGTTAAAAAGTCTGGATATGTCCTCGACATTATTTTGTGAAAGGGCAAAAAGATTATTGGGAATTTTTGCTGATTTACCTAAAGTCAAAATCCGGTCAGCCCGCAGTTTTAATTGGGCAGTTGACTCTTCACCCGAAATATAAAGCACGCTTTTTTTTGGATAGGAGGCTGCCAAATTCTTGGCGACCTGCAAAAGCAGCGTTGATTTGCCAATCCCCGGATCGCCGGCCAAAAGAACCACTGATCCTGGTACAATTCCGGCCCTGGCGTTCGGTGGACCGCCACCCAAAACCCGATCAAATTCCTCAAAACCGGTCGTCAGTCTTTTGGCCTCAAAACTTTGAACCTCAGCTAATTTTTCCAATTTCAGTTCAGCTCCCGCCAAAACCGATTCTTTTTTGAGGTTTTGATCAACAACCGTCTCAACTAATGACCCCCACGTTTGACATTGTGGGCATTTCCCCAGCCACGAAGAGCTTTGGTAACCACACTGCTGACAAACATAAATGCTTTGGACTTTGGCCATTCTTCCTTAATAAATAATATTTCTTAAAACCTACCGATACCCAATTGGTTTTTCTTTCAAAACCAAATCAAGACTAATTCTCCTGCCTTTCTCATCAATCGATTCAATCGTGCAATCCAAAACATCACCCACATTGACTGATTTATCAGGAGGAATCTTTGAAATATGCACCAAGCCATCAATTCCCGGCTCAAGATTAACAAATGCCCCGTAGGGGGTAATTCTGGTAACTTTCCCGGCAATGGTCTGTTCTTTGGAATATTTTTCCCCAAGTTTTTTCCAGGGGTCGGAAAGTAATTGCTTGACCGAAAGATTAATCCGGCCCGTTGATTCATCAACTCCCAAAACTAAAACCTGAATTGTCTCGCCAACTCTAAAATAGGAAGAAGGGTCGGCAACTTTTTCCCAGGCAATTTCTGAAATGTGAACCATCCCCTCAAGACCACCAAGATCAACGAAACCCCCAAAAGGTAAAACCGCCGATACCTTTCCTTCCATCTGCTGACCAATTTTGATTTTTGAGGCGATCTTTTTCAAATCATCGCGGGTCAGTTTCCTTCTTTGACTAAAAATTATCCGATTTCCCTCCTGGTCAACTTCAGCCACATATACTTCAATTTTCTGACCCACCAACTGGGAAATTTTGCCAATCAGCGAAGAATCAAGTTGGGAAGATGGCAAAAACCCGCGCAAACCACCATAGTCAACAATCAGTCCTCCTCTGTTAACTTCCATTCCTAAAACCGCAACTTTCTCTCCCTGGTCTTTGGTATTCTCCAGCGACTGCCAACGCCTTTCTGCCCCCGTTACCCGAAGCGATAAAACCACCTGGCCAAGATCGTTTTCGGGAATGACGACTTGAGCAGTCAGGTGATCACCGACTGAAAGCTGGGAAACCAAATCTTTGATTGCTTCAAATTCCCGACCGGCCACAATCCCTTCTGACTTGGCACCAACATCGATTAAAATTTCTTTGGGTCGAACTGAAACGATTGTCCCTTGGACAGTTTGCCCTCTTGTTAAACTGGGAATTCGATAACCAGTTTGGCTCAAAAGCTCCTCCATACTCACAGGTTCTTTTCCTGTTTTCTTTGGGGCAATTTTTTTTGGATTAGTTTGTTTTGAGGACGAAAGATCTTTTGGGGAAGCCTTAGAAGCTTCTTTTTGCTTTTTTCTTATTGCTTGTTGCTTTTTCGCCAATCATATTCACCTCGGTTCTTTTTTGATTAACTGTCAAACATTGGCTTTTGGTAAAAATTTTGGCGCCAAAAATTTGAGAAGTTTAGCCAAAATTATAAATTTTTTGTCGATTCTTTGCAACGAGCAAAATTTCTCCAAAAAATTTTTCAAATAGAATACCAATATTACTCATAACTGTTGATTTGTGTTTATTTATTAGGAAAAAATTTTATTGAAATAATGAAATTTTTGGGGTTTTTCTAAAAATTTAAGAAGGAATTTATCAAGCAATGCCTATCGAGCAATGCCCACTACTCCTTTAATTACAGATGGTCCTACTGCTCCTGCTGCAATTAGTGCCATCAACATTAAAATTGCCGAAGCTGCCTTGGGCCCATGTTCTCTGAGTGTCTCAGAAAACCATTCAGTAAACGAAAAACCTTTCAAACCAAGTTTCTCGGCAGTTTTCCGAAATGTATCAAGTGACTGATAACGTTCGGCAAGTAAAAGTCCCACTTCTGGATTGGTTAACATTAATCTATTCCTTTCTCTGTTTGTCAGACCACCGTGGCTATCTTTATAAATCGCTGCCGCCGCTACTTTGGCTGAATATTCGGGATCATTAGTTTGATCACGATCTAGATGTCTAATAATATCTCTGGCTTCAGTGTCAGTTACACTGGCCGCTTCAGTCCTGATAGCCTTCTTTATAAAGTCGATTCGTTCTTTTTCAGAAAGCTCAGCCCATTCATTAATGCTTGGAAATTTGACTCCTTCAATTTTCCTTCCGCGAAAACCCTCTTTTTCAAGTTTAGCTGTCTTTGTCCCAGACTTAACTTTTTCCAATTCATCTCGGAGTTTTTTGATTTCCTCTTCCCATCTTTTGTCACGTTCAGCGTCACGTTGGGCAATAAAATCTTTCAGATCTTTAAACTGATCCTTTGGGTTTTCGGCCGACTTATCTTTTGTTTTGTCAGTTCCAACCGGTTCGCCTTCTTCAGCTCCAGCCATTGGTGGAATTTCTTCTGGCGACTGACCAGTACCTTCACCAGCAGCAGGAGCTGTGGCATCGGGAGGTAATGTTGTAGGTTCAGGTGGAACTGACACCTTTTCTGTTTCGACCGCCGCTGCCGGAGATGGTGTCTCGGCTTCGGCAGGGGCTGCAGCTTCTGGTTCAGCTGCCGGCGCTTCGGCGGGCGTGGGTTCAACAAAACTTCTAGCTGGACCTTCTGCTTCCGGCATGGATCTCACATCTGACACATCAGTTCTCAAAGTCTCAGAGCTAACGGTCTCAGGTGGAGTTTCGGATGCTTCGGACTGTCCAACTCCAAGCTTTTGGGCAATTCTATCGATTTCCCCGGGGCCAGGATCAACGTTGTACTTCTGAGTTAACTCTCGAATTTTTTCCTCGGTCAACGAAGCTCGCTGTGCTAAATAATCACCAATTAACGTCCGATCACTCTCATCAACTGGTGTTAAGGCGGATTCGGGTGGATTTTCAGCCGTTGGAGGAGCTTCAGTCTGTCCTGGGGTACTGCCAGCTAAAATTCCCAAACCTTGCTCAGGGTTTTCTGGTTGAGCAGCTTGAGAAGCAAGCGCAGCCGCTTCCGGGGAAGCTGGTGTTGATCCAGCAATCGGTAACTTTACGTCTGGTGGTTGAGGTTGTAATTCTAATGGATTATTTGGATCTTCAGCCAACTTTGGCCTCCTTCATTACTTGACTAACAAGCGTCTGGGCCTCATCAATTTTTCCTTGATTAATCAACTCTAACGCTTCTTGCCAAGCTGCAAGTTCTCTTCTTTTAATTGAATCACTTTTTTCATGAATATACAACTTTTTAAAAGCCTGATGGGTTTGAGCCAGTCTTGAAAAAAGCTCCAAAATTCGCTGGTTAGTATCAATTTTTGGCGCTTCCTCAAGCATTAGTCGGGCAATTTGCCTTGCGTCCCCAACTGTCATCTGCCCACTTTTTAACTCATCGATAATAATTTCCAAGACCGCTTTTTCTGCTCTTTGCCGATCAGACGATGGCAAACTATTCACATCTCCATCATAGGCAGCTTTTTTAAAAAATGTCAAATTGCCACAAAAAAATCCGGCCAACAAAAAACCCAGAGAGTCTCCCTGGGTCTTCTGATAAAATCCGGCCTTGACCTATTTTCGCGACACCTTGCGGTGCAACTATCGTCGGCGCTGAGGCGTTTTACGACCCAGTTCGGAATGGGATGGGGTAGTTCCGCCTCGCTTCAAAGACCGGATAAATTTGTTATTTAATCTATTTGTTAATTTGCTCCAATAAATTTTCGACTCTCAAATTTTCAAAAAGACCAGCCTTCGCTAAAAGCTTCGGCCAGCAAGCCGGAAAAATTTGGCAAATTAAATGTTTGTACAATTCAAAACTGGATGGAAAAGGAATCAAAAGCTACAGTTTGATCGATTAGTGCGGCTTGGCTAAACTCCTTACGAAGCTTACACCGGCCGTCTATCAACGTCGTAGTCTCCAACGGATCTTCAACGATGCCTAATCTTGAGATGTGCTTAGCGCTTAGATGCTTTCAGCGCTTATCATCAACAAGCATAGCTACCCAGCGCTGCAACTGAAGTCACAACTGGCACACCAGAGGCTTGTCCACCTCGGTCCTCTCGTACTAGAGGCAGACTCTCTCAAGCATCGAACGGCCATAGCGGATAGAGACCGACTGTTTTGTTGCTCCCTCGCATCCGCCAATTGGCGGATTGCGGGTGGTTGAATATTTCTATTCAACTCTCCTGCTCGCACAGGAGTTCGGACTATATCTTCCCTACTAACAACTAGTAGAGTCTAGCGTGTAGTCTCTGAGGCTCCCAAAGTTTCAAGAATTGCTTCTTTTGAATATCTCTTTCTACTATTTCTTTTTCTGTCAAAAACCAAATTTATGATCTTTGACAATCCTTCTTTTGTCAGATGGTTCCTTTTCTCAACAATTTCCAAAACCTTCTTAAAAATTTCAAAATCTTGTTTTTTCCCTGAGTAAAGGGGATGTCTTTCGAAAAAGGGAATAAGTTTTTCTCTTAAATCTTTCCTTTCTTTAATAATCAAAACCAAAGATTTGTCTTTTAAGCTTTTGGGGTGATTGGGTTTTAAATAACCACAATCCAATCGGTCACAAAAAGCTTCTAAAACATTTTTGCCTTGTAGGTTTTGACTTAAATGGAATTCAGTAATAACTTGCCAACCAAGCGGCAAATCGGATCTTCTACTAAACCCCACATAAAAACATCCTTCACCATCAACAAATCCAGCTAGATATTCATCACTTATGGTTGCCTGCTGATTGTCCGCACTTGAAGCATTTTTACTTCCCATATCTAGAGAGATTATAACTCTAGATAGATTGTAGCTCAAGATTCTATATCCCTTTTAGAGAACGGAGTTTCCAGCATACAGCTAGATTTAACCCTCCATAGCTTTTAAAAGCGAAGAGGGTCCCTTCTTTTCCTCTTAGTATCCAAAACATCGGAAGGGTGACAGCTCGGTAATAGAACTTTAGTCATATTCTATAGTTTAACTGTCTCACGACGTTCTGAACCCAGCTCGCGTACCGTTTTAATGGGCGAACAGCCCAACCCTTGGGACCTACTTCAGCCCCAGGATACGGTGAGCCGACATCGAGGTATCAAGCAGTGCCGTCGCTTTGGACGCTTGGGCACTATTAATCTGTTATCCCCGGGGTAGCTTTTATCCGTTAAGCTCCGAGCTTCCCACGAAGCTGCGGAGGATCACTAAGACCTGGTTTCCCAACTGCTCGACTTGTAGGTCTCGCAGTAAAGCCGGCTTATGTCTTTGCACTCAACGCACGATTTCCATCCGTGCTGAGCCGACCTTTGTACGCCTCCGTTACCTTTTTGGAGGCGACCGCCCCAGTCAAACTACCCACCAGACACTGTCCCGCTACCCGTTTTTTGTTAGGTAAAGCGGTTAGTTTTGCAAACCAAACCGGGAGGTGTTTCATTGTTCCCCGCCAAAGGCGGGGTCCCTCCTACACTACACAAGTTTAACCCACAAAACAATGCCAAGTTGTAGTAAAGCTCCACGGGGTCTTTTTGTCCTGCTATGGCTAGGCCGCATCTTCACAGCCACTGCAATTTCGCCGAGTCCTTCCTCAAGACAGTCGCCAAGTCGTTCAGCCTTTCGTGCGGGTCGGAACTCACCCGACAAGGAATTTCGCTACCTTAGAACAGTTATAGTTACTGCTGCCGTTCACCCGGGCTTATACCAAAAGCCATCCCACACCATACGGTGCAGAACAACCTTCGGCATTTAACCTACGAGCACTGGGCAGGCGTCAGCCCCTATACATCACCTTTCGGTTTCGCAGAGACCTATGTTTTTGTTAAACAGTCGCCTGGCGTCTTTCACTGCGCCCCGAGTCAAACTCGGGGAGGACATCTCCACTAGGTTACGTCCAGCTATTTTGCCGAGTTCCTTAAGGAAGGTTCTCTCGCTCGCCTTAGTATTCTCTACCAGCCCACCTGTGTCGGTTTGCGGTACGGTTTAAAAAAGTCACCTCAACGAGTATTTTCTCGAAAGTTGAAAGTCACCTGCTCTCCCGACTTGCATCGGGATTGCCATTATGGCTTGAATAATCATAAAGACGGATTTTCCAACCTTTACTTCCTTACCATTTAGACCCCAAATTCATTAAGGGCCAGGTTCTTCCATCTCTGTCAACCCTTTGAGTCTTTAGCTGACTTTTAAAAGTAGCAGAATTTTGACTGCTTATCCTTCGACTACGCCTTCTGGCCTCGCCTTAGGACCGACTAACCCTAAGCTGACGAACATCGCTTAGGAAACCTTGGGCATTCGGCGCCCCGGATTCTTACCGGGGTTTCGCTACTCATGCCGGCATTCTCACTTCTTTCCGCTCCAACCAACCTTCCGGTTAATCTTCACCGCAGAAAGAACGCTCCCCTACCACCCCCGCCAAAGGCGGGGATCCCAAGCTTCGGTGGTACGTTTAAGCCCCGTTACATTATCGGCGCCAAACCTCCCTCCGCCAGAGGCGGATTCGACCAGTGAGCTGTTACGCTTTCTTTAAAGGATGGCTGCTTCTAAGCCAACCTCCTGGCTGTCTAGGAAATTTAACTTCCTTTTACACTTAACGTACACTCCGGGACCTTAGCTGTGGGTCTGGGTTGTTTCCCTTTCGACCAGTAAGGCTTAGCCCTCACGGTCTGACTAAGACGTCAAAACACACAGTATTCGAAGTTTGATTAGCTAGCACACATTGCTGCGCACTAACCATTCAGTGCTCTACCCCTGTGCTTGTTACGTCCCGCTATACTTAAATATATTTCGGGGAGAACCAGCTATCTCCGAGCTCGCTTGGCATATCACCGCTAACCGCAGCTCATCCCAATAGTTTGCAGCCTACACGGGTTCGGGCCTCCCCCTACCTTTCGGCAGGGTTCACCCTGGCCACGGCTAGATCGCTCGGTTTCGGGTCTTCCTGTAAATACTCATTTTTCGGTCATTTAAACCTCGCTTTCACTTTGCCTCCGCAAGTTAGACTTGCTTAAGCTTTGCGCATTTACAGAAAACTCGCCGGCTCATTCTTCAATAGGCACGAAGTCACCCCGCTCTTTCCAGGCTCAAACTAAAGTTTCAAGCTCTAGTTTAAACACAGAAAGGGCGGGGCTTCTTCAGCTTGTTAGCGTCCAATTTCAGATCTATTTCACTCCCCTCACCGGGGTGCTTTTCACCTTTCCCTCACGGTACTTGTTCACTATCGGTCGCAACAGATATTTAGCCTTGGAGGGTGGTCCCCCCAGATTCCCACAAGATTTCGCGTGTCTCGTGGTACTCAGGAACACTACAAGAGACTTATTGATTTTGCTTACGGGGCTTTCACCCGCTTTGGCGACCCATTCCATGGTCTTCTGCTACCAACAAGTTTTTAACTCTTTGGTTCTAAACCGGTAGTGCCCTACAACCTCCGGCAAAGCCGGATTTGGGCTCTTACCCGTTCGCTCGCCACTACTAGGGCAATCTCGACTTGATTTATTTTCCTCGCCTTACTAAGATGTTTCAGTTCAGGCAGTACCCTCTACCCAACCTATGAATTCAGTTGGGAGTCCCCGCCAAAGGCGGGGAGGTTTCCCCATTCGGAAATCTCGGGGTCAAAGGTTTCTCGACACCTCACCCGAGCTTATCGCAGCCCGATACGTCCTTCTTCGGTCTGTTGCGCCAAGGCATCCATTGAACGCCTTAAATTTGTAGCTTTTGATGCATTCCATCCAGTTTTGAAGAGTACAAACTCAAAATCAAAACTGAATATTGCCTAGAATCTATTCAGTTTTTAAAGTGCCCTTCGCCAACTTATCTTGGCTCAGGGTAAACTTTTCAAATCCTAGCAATGTTAAACACTTACAAGCCAAATAGTTTACACTGATCCGGCAAAGCCGGAGAAGAGTGGACCCGGTCGGGTTCGAACCGACGACCTTTGCATTGCAAATGCAACGTTCTGGCCAACTGAACTACGGGCCCCCGTGTTTTTTTAATTATTAATTATTTATTGGGAAAATAGGCGCGGTTTATCCGCCTGAGGTTTTTGATTTAAAAACAGCCAGTTTTCCCATAAAATTTGAGTGATTTGAAATCACCGAAAGAAAGTATAACAACAAAAATCACTCAAGTCAAGAAATTACTAAAACCTGATTTATTCCTAATCTCTTCTATACTTTATGGGGTCGCGATATGGATCATGAAGTTCGGAAGCCTTTAAAGCCAAATCTCTCAAAACTCCAAAAAACCAGCGTCCGGCTCTTGAGGGTAAAACTGGTGGTTTGTAAATACTTATCGAAATGCCGTCTACAGTTTGTTGTGGTTTCTCCCGCATCCAAACACCAGTATCTTTCGGACCTGAAACTACATTTGCTATTTCATCCAAATTGTTGTATTTATTGACAAATTCTAAGATACAAACTGGATCATCTCTTCGGATAATCATCTCAATTGCAATCGTTTCTTCATTTTTACCTTTTAATACACCGTGAACAGTACTGTTAGTCCGCCGACCATATCTAGAGTCAAGCTTTCGTTGGTTAGCATCAGTTTCTTGACGGAAAATTTCCACCAGAACATCTGCCATTGGCAACTTTGCCATCTCATCTAAAAGTTCTTCAACCGATTGATCCAGTGAATCACGCTCAACCATCGTCGTAAAAATACTCTTATCTATTGTGGAAGTCAAGAAAAGATTTAGCGGCTAATTACTTTGGGGATAAAAAATAAAAGATCCAAATCAAGAAAATGCTGGCAGAGGTTGCAGGCAATTAAAAGTATAACTTGTCTCTCTGGTGCTTTCATCCACTTGTCCTCTTTTGTTTATTAATTGAAGAAGCCTTAATGCATGTTCCAATTGTTTTAAAGGACTCTGTTTCTTAAGTCCCACCAGCGGCGCCAGTCTTGCGTCCCAACAGTCTCCTTGATTACAAATAAAATCCCAACTTATAAGTGGTGGAATATTGAACCCCGGAGAAAAATCCTGCCAAAAACGCATCAGCTCCCGATCACCGCTTAGGACAAATAAACGAAAAGCCAGAGGTCGTAAATCTTCAATCACACAAATAACTTTCTCTCCTTGAAGTTTCCGGAAATATTCAGGAAGAACTTGAAAATCTTTGGTTTCTTTCCAATCATCCGGATTGTGACTTTCACCTCTATTTTGAGGAAATGTTAATGAAACAACTGCTCGGCGTCTTATTGAACCGGATTCTTGAGAGAACTTCTGACGAAGAAGACTCGAAAACCTCTCAAATACAGCTCTGCCGTATAAAATGGTCTCACCTGCATCATATTGATCTCTTTCCGCCGACCCTAAAATTTGGAGAGCATCATTAACACGCTGATCTAATCCCTGCAGTTCATCTGCAACCAACCGTTCATTCATGGCAGTAATTCTAACATGTTATAGGCCATCAATCAATATCCAGCCCTCTCACTAACTAGAAGTCAAGAAAAGATTTAGCGGCTAATTACTTTGGGGATGAAATCAAAAATGTCAGAAGCTAAAACTGCTTCGCCTTTTTCGCGGCAAGCCAATTCTCCAGCTTTTCCGTTAATATAAGCGGCAGCACAGGCGGTTTCAAATGGTTCGATCCCGCGAGCCAATAATCCCCCACAAATTCCCGCTAAAGTATCACCAAAACCGCCTTTGGTCATCAGAGGCGAGCCGGTCTGGTTCAGATAAACTTTGTCACCGCTGGCCACCACATCAACATGGCCTTTTAAAAGCAGAGTTGTTTTAAACTTTTTGGCAAATTCCTGGGCAACTTTCTTGCGCGTCTCAAGATTCTCCCCAACTTTTTGACCAGATAAGGCTAACATCTCGTTCGCATGGGGCGTCAGAATCGCCGACTTGCCGCTGATTACTTCCAAATGACTACCGAGTGCTCGCAAGGCTTCGGCATCAATAACCACTGGTTTTTCAATTTTTCCCAAAATCTGCCGGATGACAGCAAAAATTTCTTCACTTCTTCCTAATCCTCCACCAATTACCACCGCGGTTGATTCTTCGGCCAGCGAGGTAATTGTTGGAATATGTTCATTTCTCAAAAAATCGCCAGGCAAGGGAGAAGTCAAAATATCGGGTGAATATGAGGCGGCCACGTCAGCTGAACGTTCGGGAGAAACTACCATCACCAAATCGCAACCGGCCCGCAAGGCTGCCATGGCATTGAAAATTGGCGAACCAGTTAAATCCCGACAGCCGGCGACCACCAAAAGCGTTCCAAATTGCCCTTTGTGAACCCACTCATCTCTTTTTTTATAAATTTTCGAAAGATCCATTTTTAGCTTTCCGCTGACAACTGCTAACGAAATTATCACAAACAGCTGACTAAATCAAGAAAAGAAGATCCAGTTATTGATTCCCAGAAGCAATTCGATTTTTTAGTTCACTGAGAGAAAAATTTCCTTCTTCGGTTTCAACCTGAACCGTCGAAAGAAGATTGCGGAGGCCTTTATCTCTTAACTGATCTATCCGTTGGGGACGTACATTTTCTTCTTTTGCTACTTCAGTTTGTTGACGAGGTTGACCAGAGGAAATTCCGTAAATCTGATCAACGATTCGAAAATATCTTTTGACTCTTGGATCCTTTATATCTTCGGCTTTTAATGCGGCGGAAATTCTTTCGAAAACTGCCGGGTCGGCCGTTAAAATTCCCTCCATGATTTTCCGATGAGTTTCATTTGGCTTTTCGGACACAAAGGGGAATCTTACTAAATCAAGAAGCAATCGGCCTTCCGGATCAACCTTTTCTTTTTCTTTCTCAATTGTAGTTGCTTCCTCACTCATAACTTTAATTTAAGGTCTTGCCAATTTGAATTACTTGCTCAATCAACCGGTTCGAATAACCAAACTCGTTGTCGTACCAAGCAAAAACTTTGACTAGGTCACCGTCAACTACTTGGGTCAAGGAAAGATCAACAATTGCCGATTCTGGACGACCAATAATATCTGTTGAAACTAATGGCTCAGTTGAAACCGCCAAAATCCTTGGCATATTTTTAGAAGCTTCTGTCAACGTCGCATTAACTTCCTCTACCGTTGTCGGTTTTTCAAGCAAGAACGTCAAATCAGAAATCGAACCACAAATAACTGGCACTCTCAACGCCACCCCGTCAAATTTACCTTTCAGACTAGGCAAAACTTCGGTCGTTGCGATCGCCGCACCGGTGGTCGTCGGAATAATATTGACATAAGCAGCCCTTGCTCTTCTTAAATCATTAGTCTTTCCTCCAGGAGGTGGCCCATCAACCAAATTCTGTTCCGCTGTCACCGCATGGATTGTCGTCATTATTGCTTTTTTGATACCGAATTTTTCGTGCATTACCGCTGCCACTGGTGCAATGCAGTTTGTTGTGCACGAAGCATTGTTAATTACATTCTCACCCGCATATTTGTTTTCGTTCACTCCTAAAAGAAAAGTAGGAGTTTCTTTGCCGGGTGCTGAAATAACCACTTTTTTTGCTCCCGCAGTTAGGTGTTTTGAAGCATCTTCTTTTTTGGTAAATCTCCCCGTCGACTCTATTACGACATCAATTGCCAAATCTTTCCATGGTAAAAGATTTGGGTCTTTTTGGGCGACAACCGGATAATTTTTACCGTCGACGATAATTGCATTCCCAGTTGCCGAAACCTGACGGTTATAGGTTCCATAAACACTATCGTACTTTAAAAGATGAGCAAGAACTGAAGCTTCGGTCAAATCGTTAATCGCCACGATCTCAATCTCTGAGGCGTGCTTATCCAAAGCAACCCTAAATGCGCATCTGCCGATCCTTCCAAAACCATTAATAGCAACTTTCATAATTCTACTTTACTCCAATACCTTTATTCCTGGCAACTCTTTCCCTGCCAGAAATTCAAGCATTGCTCCGCCGCCAGAAGAAACCCAAGTAAAATGAGAAAGAAGTCCAAATTTTTTCAAAGCGGCAACTGTATCACCGCCACCGACAATTGAGATTGTTTCACTTTTGTCTATCGCCTGTGCAACCGCTTCTGTCCCTTTTTCAAATCTTTCGTCCTCAACTACTCCCAGCGGTCCATTCCAAACAATCATTTTTGCTCTTTTTATTACTTGGCAAAATTGGCTGATTGTTTCTTCATCAATATCTCCATGCGAGGAAACTAACTTTCCAATAACCACTTTTGGGCCAAAATCTTTAGCTGATGTCTGATGGGCAATTTCAAAAGGAAGTTTTCCGCCAACCAAAACCCAATCAGCAATTTTTCCTAAATTTTCAATGACTGAAAGTTTGGTTTCAATTTTTGCCCCGCCAATAATTGCTACCAATGGCCTTTCGGGATTATCAATGACTTTTTGCAGTCTCAAGACTTCTTCAGCCAGCCGCAAACCGGCAGCCGAAGGCAAAAGCCGAGGCAACAAAGCCACTGAAGCATGATGACGATGACAGACGCCAAAAGCATCGATGACATAAACTTCACCCAAACTTACCAGCTTTTGGGCAAATGCCGGATCGCAAGCTTCCTCGCCTGGATCAAAACGGAGATTTTCCAAAAGAAAAATATCGCCACTTTTCATCTGAAAAATGGCGTCTTTGACCTCTGGAGAGAAAATTGACGGAAAATGAATAATTTCTCTACCCAAAATGTCTTTTAAAGTTGGTAACAATAATCTTGTTGAGAGATTAGAATTTGGTTTTCCACCGGGTCTCCCAAGGTGTCCAATGATGATAATTGGACATTTTTTCTCCAAAAGTTTTTCGACTGTTGGAAGGGAGTTTTGAATTCTAGTTGAATCTTTGACCTTGCCATTTTCAATCGGCAAGTCCAAATCCAACCGCAAGATTACTTTTTTCTCTTGAAAATCAAGATCCTCAATCGTCTTCACAATTTTATTATAGAATGAGAAGTTGAGAAGAACAAGAAATCAACAAACTAATTATCGCTGTGAGCTGGTGTAGTTACGATAATAGCTAATTGATTAGCAAAATCTTTATCAGCTTCAATCCAATCAAGTCCTGACACCTCAGTAATTTTAATCCACCTGATATCATTGTAAATTTCGCGGTCAAACCTTTTTAAAATTACATTTCCAACTGGCTCGCATTGGATAAAATGGAGCTCAATCATCCCAACCTCTTCCCCATAATCGTGTTTAACTTTAGTCATCAAACCTTTAGGCTGAATTTCTAAACCGACCTCTTCCCGAAGTTCTCGAACTACTGCTTGATTTGGACTCTCTCCTTTTTCAACTTTACCGCCGATGAACTCCCACTTTAGTGGAAATCTTTTCCCTTTCGCCCTTTGACCTACTAAAATTGAATCGCTTTTCCGATCGAAAATCACCGCCCCGACAACTTCAATTGGAGATTTTTTCTCAGGAGATTGTATTTGTTCCATTTTATTTCGAATCTTATCATAATTTTAATTTAGTTGCAGCCTAAAACTTGGTTTGGTATACTACTTATCAATCTGGCCTGGTAGCCAAGCGGTAAGGCAGCAGTCTGCAAAACTGCTACACGCGGGTTCGATTCCCGCCCAGGCCTCAAAATTTAGAATCTGGGCTAGTAGTTTAGTGGTAAAACATCGCTCTGATATATCAGCCGATTTTTGGGAAGGGTCCATAGTTTAGTGGTAAAACATCGCTCTGATAAAGCGAAGACTGATGGTTCGATTCCATCTGGACCCACTTTTTTATTAGATGGAAACCGAAACAAGAACCACTCAAGCTAAAGAACCCGAAAAGCCAGCCAAAAAGTTAATATTCATCGCCCATGCGGCTAATTCTGCCGAAGCAATCAAAAAAGCTCTTGAAGCTGGTGTCGATTTTGTCGAAATTGATATCTGGAAAGCTCCAACCAGAGGTGAACTAGCGGTTATCCATCAAGGATTAGCCGGTGTTTTTGGGTTTGGACATAAGCTTGAGGATGTTTTAACTCGCGATATCGTCGAAACTGACGGCCATCTATATTTCGATTTAAAATGGGGCGGCGATAAAGCTGGTTACCAACTAATGAAGTTTTTACGCCAACGGAAATATCCTTGTAAACCAACAATCTCTTCAACCGATTGGCAAACTTTACTTAACCTCAGTCAACGTCAAGGAGTCAGACCTCACTATACAATTTCCACCGGATTTGACTTAACAAGATTTAAAGCAGAAATAAAAAAATACGGACAACCGCCAGAGAAAGGGATTTCTATCTGCCACAGCCTATTGACTCCAAGAGAAATCCAATATTTTTCCGATCAAGGTTTTGAAATTTTTGCCTGGACGGTCGATGATTTAAAAAGAATCAAGGAGTTACAAGAATTAGGAGTTGACGGAATTGTCACCAACAACCTTTCTTTATCTTTAACCGACAGGTAACGTTTCCTTCTTTTTGCCAGCCAACAATCTGTCTTTAACAAAATAGTTTTGACCAATATCAAGACCAGCAGCCAAAGCCAATCCCGAAAGAAGAGGCACTATAACCCCAACTCCAACAACTACTCCGCCAGCAACTAAAACTCCCCAATCTACCCTATCTTGCCATTTGATTCCTTCCTTTCCCAAGTGTCGAAGTTTTCCACCAAAAGTTTCAGCCGTTGGATTTTGAGCAAAAATTTCTCTTTCTCTCATCACTTTAATTAAATCACAAAATTTATTAAGAAAAAATTAACGTAGTCTGTAGTCAACAAGCTGTAGACTTGCAAGAATTTAACAACTCAAAAAGTGGCAGGAAGATCCGGTTTGCTATCTTTAACCCGTATAGCAATTGGGACATTCCCCCGTGAGAGGGAATCCTCATTGAGAAAACTCCTTTAGAATAGCGGAGTGCTATTGAAGCAAAAACTTCAATAGTCTTCGAAGCTATTCGCAAAGAGCTTTCTTTGAAAGCTCCTTAGAAAGGAGGTGATCCATCCGCTCCTTCCAGAACGGATACCTTGTTACGACTTAGTCCCCATCGCCGAATTCACCTTAGAGCACGTTAAACGTGCGTTTCGGGTGCCTCCGACTTTGTTGGCTTGACGGGCGGTGTGTACAAGGACCGAGAACGTATTCACCGCGGCCTGCTGATCCGCGATTACTAGCAATTTCAGCTTCATGAGGGCAGATTGCAGCCCTCAATCCGAACTGAGCCTGCTTTTTAGGATTAGCTCCCCGTTACCGGTTTGCTGCCCTTTGTAGCAAGCATTGTAGGATGTGTGTAGCCCTGGACATAAGGGCCGTGCTGATTTGACGTCATCCCCACCTTCCTCCTCGATTGACTCGAGGCAGTTTCGCGTGAATATTTAACACGCGATGGGGGTTGCGCTTGTTAACCCACTTAAGGGTGCGCCTCACGGTACAAGCTGACGACAACCATGCAGCACCTGTGCAGAACCCTCGAAGGCTTTCCGGCTTTCGCCGGATTTGCATCTGCATGTCAAGTCCAGGTAAGGTTTTTCGCTTTGTCTCGAATTGAACCACATGCTCCACTGCTTGTGCGGTCCCCCGTCAATTCCTTTGAGTTTTAGCCTTGCGGCCGTACTCCCCAGGCGGGATACTTAACGCGTTAGCTTACGACAGCCCGCTTTCAGGCGGGCCATCTAGTATCCATCGTTTACAGCTAGGACTACAGGGGTCTCTAATCCCTTTCGCTCCCCTAGCTTTCGTCCCTGAGCGTCAAGAGCGGTCCAAGTGCCTGCCTTCGCCTTTGGTGTTCTTTGCGATATCAACACATTTCACTGCTCCACCGCAAATTCCAGCACCTTTTCCCGTCTTCAAATCCCACTCATTTCTTGCCGTTTCTGCTGTTAAGCAGCAGGCTTTAAAGCAAGATGTGGCGGGACGCCTGCGGACGCTTTACGCCCAATAAATCCGGATAACGCTCGTACTCTACGTTTCACCGCTGCTGCTGGCACGTAGTTGGCAAGTACTTATTCTCCGCCTACCATCATTATTTTCGGCGGAAAAAGGAGTTTACAACCCGAAGGCCGTCAATCCTCCACGCGGCGTCGCTGGATCAGACTTTCGTCCATTGTCCAAGATTCCCGGTTGCTGCCACCCGTAGGTGTATGGCCCGTGTCTCAGTGCCATTGTGGCTGGTCGACCTCTCAGTCCAGCTACCCGTCATTGCCTTGGTAGGCCATTACCCCACCAACAAGCTGATAGGACGCGGGCTCCTCCTAAAGCGAGCGGTTAGGCCCTTTGATTAGTCTTGCGACTAATCATATGCGGTATTAGCCCACCTTTCGGCAGGTTATTCCCCACTTCAGGGTAGATTCCCACGCGTTACTCACCCGTCTGCCACTGTCTGCATTGCTGCAGCCCGTTCGACTTGCATGCCTAAGGCACGCCGCCAGCGTTCATCCTGAGCCAGGATCAAACTCTCCGAATTTAAAACAAATTGTCAAAACAAATTTAAGCCGAATTTCCTGTCACTTTTTGAGTTGTTAAAGTGCATCTTATTTTTAAAGCGCCAGTATTTTA
>Ga0315281_10001432_pt1 | contig 35169 bp, 32 predicted proteins | sample YL17G07_0_MG_FD_204540 | JGI IMG/M metagenome (GOLD analysis project Ga0315281, IMG submission 204540) | Sediment microbial communities from Yellowstone Lake, YNP, Wyoming, USA - YL17G07_0 | ecosystem: Environmental > Aquatic > Freshwater > Lake > Sediment | place: USA: Wyoming | collected...
CTGAAAGCATCGTCGCCGAACCCGTGCTGTCATATATGCCGTATGCGCCGTTGTTCGTGATCGTGTTGCCCGTTACCGTGAACGGAGAGTTGGCGCCGTAAACCCCCGATGTCCCGTTATTCGTTATGGTGTTGTTCTGGATGAGAGGTGAACTCCAAGAAGCGGAGATGCCGTAGCCCGAGCTCTTTTGGATCGTGGAGTTCCTGATCGTGGGAGAGGCAGAGTTCAGACTGAGGTTGCTGTTATAACCATATCCTCCGTACTCCACCGTCACGTAGTCAAGTATCGTGGTCGCGTCCACCGTGCCGTCATAGAAGTAGATCCCGCCCCAGTATCCGGGAGTCGGGGTCGTCTGGTTTGAGGTGAAGATGATCGGCGCCGAGGCCGTGCCCACGGCATTCAGTGCGCCCGGCGTCGTGCCTGATCCGATAAAGAGAATTGTGTATTGATTAAACTTGACCGTCACCCCGGGCTCGATCGTGAGTGTGGGCGAGCCGGAACCGTAGACGGAGACGCTGCTGGTGATGAGGTACGGAAGGCCCTGGTTCTTCATCGTGAGGTTCTGGCTTACCGTGCCCCCGAGGAGGTAGAGCGTGTTGTTCCCGTTCGTCCCGTAGGTGTTCACGTTCCCGGTCTGGTTGATAGACATCATCACCGGGTAGGATCCGTTCCCCGAGATGGTGTTTCCTGAAAGCATCGTCGCCGAACCCGTGCTGTCATATATGCCGTATGCGCCGTTGTTCGTGATCGTGTTGCCCGTTACCGTGAACGGGGAGTTGGCGCCGTAAACCCCCGATGTCCCGTTATTCGTTATGGTGTTGTTCTGGATGAGAGGTGAACTCCAAGAAGCGGAGATCCCGTAGCCCGAGCTCTTTTGGATCGTGGAGTTCCTGATCGTGGGAGAGGCAGAGTTTATATTGAGGTTGCTGTTGTAACCATTTCCTCCGTACTCCACCGTCACGTAGTCAAGTATCGTGTTCGCGTCCACCGTGCCGTCATAGAAGTAGATCCCGCTCCAGTATCCGGGAGTCGGGGTCGCCTGGCTTGAGGTGAAGATGATCGGCGCCGAGGCCGTGCCCACGGCGTTCAGTGCGCCCGGCGTCGTGCCTGATCCGATAAAGAGCGTTGTGTATTGATTAAACTTGACCGTCACTCCGGGCTCGATCGTGAGTGTGGGCGAGCCGGAACCGTAGACGGAGACGTTGCTGGTAACAATATAAGGGCTACCCGCAAGGGTCCAAGTGGTGTTCGTGGAGATTACACCGCTGACATTCGTGGAAGCATGAGCAATGCCGCGCGACAATAGCATTGCAAACAACAATATGCTCAGTTTGGCTGCTTTAGACATCAACACACCTCTTACAAAATCTGCTCAGAGTCCGTTATGAATAAGCACTGAATGTCGCGGTAGTGACAATACTATTGACCATGCAGATAGACATTTTAGCTGCGGTTTCATTATGTCATAATAAAATGTGTGCTGCGATTCTCTGCTATCAACGTTCATAATACAAATCGATAGTAAGCGAAACACCACTTTGGAGACTTTGGTTCTAACAACTTTAAATTCATCTTTTTCGCGTTACAATATAGGATTTCTATCTGGAATGTAACTACCCGTTCGGGTAGTATGCAATATTTTTTGATGATGACAATTTGCCTATCTTGCTGAAATAATTGAATTCTTCAGGGATATCGATGGACCAAGGGATTTTATTTTCAGGTTGCTAATATCTATATCTCCATTCATATTTGCACCTGATTTGCACCTGAACACAAATCACCCTCTATAGGGAAATACGTTAAAATGTGTTTATTTCGAGTGGTGTGCGTTAACTTTTTTTAGATGGGTTTAACGGAAGGATAATACTTATGCCACTGACCATTCGGGTAGGGGAAAAAGTAACTTTGTTCGCAGTTCAGGGGGCAGGATAGGGAATTGCAAGTTAAATTCTCCCTTAAATCGCTCCAAGACATGTTTCATTTTACGAATAGATGCTTTTATTGACGCATTGTTGCCGCCGGTTGTCCTGGAACCTGCCGGTGTCCGGGAATTACTGGTTGCCCCTTTTTGACGAAAACGAAATTCCATTCGCTATATTTCCCTTTTCCTTCAAATTCAGAATCGCGGTCTGAAAAATTGGCTGTTTTGATAGGACTTTTGTCGCTTGAGCTATGCACGCCGATAATCCTCCTGCTGAGCTGTTCGCGAATCTCCACGAAATCCTCACCCGTAATTGGATCCTTGTATTTCTGACGCAAATGGCGCTTGCCTGCCGGTGTTCTGCCATCCACCAGGAGATTGTCAATGCTCTCAGGGTATTGCGGCCGACCGGGTATGGCTAAATAATAGCGTTCGATCGCTTCCCGGTACTGGTCGCCCCTAAAGAGCAGTTCTTCTTCCTTGTCGCGCAGCATGATGTTCTGCCAGTACTTTCCGGCCGAACCGAGGCTGATACCGATGATCGCGATGACCGCAAGCAGGGCGATGTAGGTGAAACCCCGGGATGAGCGCATACTATTCCCCTGTATCATAATTGTAAGCTATTCGATGAACGTGACCCGGTTGATTTCCTTCAGGGTTGTGTCCCCTGCCAGGACCTTCTTGAGGGCTGACTGGCGGAGAGTGGTCATGCCTTCCGCGATGGCGGCTTTTCGGATTTCGGACGTTGACCGTTTTTGGAGGATCATTTCCCGGACCTGGTCAGAGAGATCCAGAAACTCGGTTATGGACTTCCTGCCCCGGAACCCGGTAAAATTGCAGTCTTTGCATCCGACAGCTTCGTAAAAGGGATGCGATTTGTACGTCTCGAAGTCCAGTGCGGAGTCTTCAAGGTCTTTCCGTGATAACATTATTTGCTTTTTGCAGTGAGGGCAAAGGATTCTGACCAGTCGCTGCGCGAGAATACAGTTGAGTGACGAGACAAAATTGTAGGGTTCAATACCCATGTTCAGAAACCGGCCGAGCACATCGAAAGCATTGTTCGCGTGCACGGTGGTGAATACCAGGTGGCCGGTAAGGGCCGACTGGACAGCGATCTGACCGGTCTCGGCATCGCGGATCTCGCCTACCATGATCTTGTCCGGGTCATGCCGAAGGATGGACCTCAATCCTTTCGCAAAGGTGAGTCCTTTCTTTTCATTCACTGGGATTTGTACCACACCATTAAGCTGGTACTCAACCGGGTCCTCAATAGTTATTAGGCTGTCTTCACCGCTGTTGATTTCAGTTATGGAGGCATACAAGGTGGTGGTTTTACCGCTCCCCGTGGGCCCTGTCACGAGCACCATGCCATAAGGCTCCCGAATGCTCTTTCGGAACTTGCGCAGGTCATTTTCATCGATTCCAAGACTGTCGAGCCGAAGATCATTGACACCAGCGGTAATGGACTCCTTATCCAGAATGCGGATAACCACATCCTCGCCGAAAGCAGAAGGCAAGATGGAAACGCGGAAGTCGATCGTTTTACCGCCTGTACGAATCTTAAAGCGGCCATCCTGAGGCACCCGGCGCTCGGCAATATCAAGGTCGCTCATGACCTTAATACGCGATACAATGGCGCTGTGGAACTTAATATCAATAGGTTCTGTGGCGGGATAGAGCACCCCGTCGATTCGATACTTGATCAGGACGTTCTTGTCCGTGATTCTGATATGAATGTCGCTTGCACGCCGCTGGATAGCGTCAAAAACGGTTGTATGAATAAGTTTGATGATCGGGCTCTCATCCCTCTCGATGTTCTCGAGGGAGAGGACTTCTTCGCTGCTTTCGCCATCATCCTGTTCCTTGACGAGATGAAATTTGAAATCTTCCGAGACCGCATGCATCGCCTGTTCCGAGCTGCCGCTCAGCTTCAGGACGTTCTGGATGGCCGAAGGAGTGCTCACACAAATATCGATCTGACGACCCAGAAGCATCTCAAGTTCGTCGATAGCCGGAATATTGTTGGGGTCGGTTAAGGCTACGACAAGCACTTCTCCGTTATCTTCCATCGGGATAAACTGGTAGCGCTGCATGGTCTCCACGGGTATGGTTTTAAAGAACTTCGGCGTGACGCGGAAATCAATGAGATCGACGTAGCGCAGACCGCGCTGTTCGGCCAGCGCCTGGGCGAGGATTTCCTCGGTAATAAGCCCCTCCGCAACCAGAAGTTCGCCAATACGCTTCTGCCGGTCAGGTCTCAGCAGAACTTCCTTGATCTGTTCTTCGGTGACGCCCCCTTTGGCCACGAGGATTTCACCTATTCTTATTCTTCTAAACGCTGTCATTTCAGTTGAGCCCCCATTTCGAAGATTGGCATGTAAAGAGCTACCACGATCACCGCCATGACGACTCCCATGCCCAGCATAAGCACCGGCTCGATCATGGTTGTGAGCATCGCCAGCCTGTTTTCGACTTCCTGATCGTAGAAATCAGCCACATCCTCAAGCATCTGCGGCAAATCTCCGGAGGACTCCCCTACCTCGATCATCCTTACGGTCATGTCCGGAGCGAGTTTGGTACGTTCAAAGGCCTCGGCGAGGCTTACCCCTTCAATGACGAGTGCCCGCACTTCGGTCAGTCTTCGCGCCACAACCCTGTTGCTGATCACCCCGGCTGTGGTATCCAGCGCCTGCACCAGCGGAATGCCGCCCCGGAGCACCGTGGCGAGCGTCCGGGTGATTTGCGCAAGAATGTACTGAATAAGGAAGGACCGGACGAGCGGGATCTTAAACTTGAACCCGTCCAGGGTGACTTTTCCTGAGTCCGTCCGTTGCCACAAATAGACCGCGGTGCCCCCTGCAACGAGTCCCGCGAATATGAACGGGGAAAACCGCGTCAGAATTGCAGTAAAATCCACCAAAAGTGTGGTAAGGAACGGGAGCGAGCCCTGGTCACTGTACATTTGGGTGAAATTCGGAATGACATAGAGGAAGAAGATTGCCATCACGACTACCATGGCGCTAACCAGAAACAGAGGATAGGCCAGTGCCATCTTTAGCTTGCCCATGACGGAGATCATTTTTTTCTGGTAGGAAGTATAGCGCTTGAGCACATCAACGAGGGCGCCGCTCTTCTCGCCGACACGTACCGTGGCGGTATAAAGCGGCGTGAAATAGGCCGGGTGGCGTGCCATTGCATCGGAGAGTGCCGCGCCCCCCTTAATGTCGTGGATGATGTTCTCAAGAGTACTCTTGAACCCTGGATTCTCTGTGCGCTTATGTAAAAGCTCGATTGCCTTGAGAATGGGCAGCCCAGCCTTGATAAGCGTGGAAAACTCCTGGTTGAAAATAAGGAAGTCCTTGGGACTGCCACCGCGGCGCCGCAAAGGGGAGCGCTTTTTATCCAGGCTTAGGACGAGGTAACCCCTGCCCTCAAGCTCCTGCCGGAGATCCGAAGCATTTTCCGCCATGGCCTCATCCGTGACCGAGGTCCCGTCTTCGCGAACGGCTTTATAGGTGAAAATAGGCATTATTTGCGACCCTTTGGCTGTGGCATCGGCGTCAGAGGTGTCGACTCTCCGCCGGAAAGCTCAATGCGTACTTCGACGCGCGTACTTGTATCGAGCAGGACCACATAGTCCTTGCTCGCTTCCTTGATTGTGTAGCTTTTTAGAAGCGCGTCCCCGGTTTTGACCATGAAAAGTTCGCCGTCCTTGGACAGGAACAGCGTGTTGTCCTTTTCCGTCAGATACCCAAGGAACCGGAACTGTGACAAATCAGCCCGCGAAATGTCCGCGGCTTTTTCCTCGGGCGTCTTCTCTGGTACTGTCACGGTCGGCGAGGTAGTGACGGGAAGCGATGCCGCCTTTGGTTTCACTTTGGTTGCCGGGTTTTCCATCCGGAAGATGTCCCTTGTCACGCCTGGATACTTTTCCTGACGCCTTGCAAAAAATATATTAAGTGGATCAGACCCATCTGCCCGGGAAGACAACCCTTTCCGGACCAACGAACCGGCAACCGCACCACGGGCGTAGGTAAGCGGAGCGGTCTTCGGCGGCGAAGCGTTGAAAATACGATATGCAATGAGGAGCACAAGGACCGCACCCAGCGCAAAAAGCAGTTTCTTCTCTTGTCCACGATTAAACGTCATATGCGGTCCAAATTCCCTCTTACATAGGTTATCAGTTTCATCTGCAGCTTTACCCTGCCTTTGTCCGAGTCCAGGCCCAGTTCCTGTATCCCGATGAGCCGATCGGAAGTCTCCACGTCGTAGATAAACCGTTTTATGTCAGAATAACTGCCCTCTACGGGGAAGGAAAAGGACAGCATGGCAAGCTCACCGCTTTCGCGCCGGGGGATATCGTAGTTTATCGCGGCAACAGTCAACTTTTGCCTTCGTGCCGTTTGTACAAGTTCTTTCACCAGCAGAGGCATGTCTTTCTGTGTGGGTATCCCCGCCAGTACCCCCGCGAAAAACGGTGACTGCTTCTTGAACAACACCGCCTCGGCATGTCTCTTCCTGAGCTCGGCGGTCTTTGCCTCCCACGTCTGTCGTCTTGCCATAGAGGGAGCGACCTGAAACACGTACAGGAGCAGATTGATGCAAACAAGGACCGCAAAAACGATCGCAGCTGTTCGCAGCTGCTTACCGTTTTCCCTGAGCCACTGCAGGCCGTGTATTTTCCCGATGGACTGCAACCACATTGAATATAATACTCCCCTCTTTAAGAGACTGATGTTTGAGAAACGGGTCTTTAAACGAAGCAGACTGTTCAAGCCCCACAACCAGGTTGCGAAGCGACTCCGGAGATTGCGCCACACCGTCGAGCGTTAACGAGGAATCCTTGGGATTAAATGCCACATGGCTCAGTGCTACTCCCTGTGGAACGACAGCCTCGATGCTGGTGAGTAGTCCTGTCCAGGATTTTTTTCTCGACTCCATGAGGCCCGACATGGCGGTCAGGTCTTTCGCAAGCTGCTCGCGGGCCTGAAGCACCGGCCTGACCTGCTCCTCTACTGCTTCGAGCTCCCACAATGTTCGATTCATTTCCGGGATATCAGCGCGAAACGATAAGATAGCCCATACCATCATCCCCGCCATCACGGCAAGAAAAGCACTTCCCACATTCAGCCCGACTCTTATTCTTTCCATCAGCCGGTAGTTCCTGCTTGTGAAGTTGATAGTTATCATAGCGACTCCCCAGCACCAAGCGCGGAGGCCATTTCAGACCCGACATTTGCCAGCCCGACAACCACCAGCGCCGGTGAAAGCACCACGACGTTGAGCGACGTCGACTCCCGGAGACCTGCCGCCAGCTCGGTGGCTACGACGGTATCCCCTGTGAGATAAAGGTCCTTGACCTCTGTTTGCCGTGCAGGATTCATATGGGAATAAAAATGGAGCGAATCGTCAATCTCGCGCATGAATTTTTTGCAAAAGCTATCGGCATCGACTCGTTTTATATCTTTGTAACGGTAGAACCTTACTACGCCCTCTTCACCAATAATCGTCGATAAGGAATTTTCAGACAAATGTACCAGTGCCGAGACTGTGGATTTATTCGCAATATATGAGGAATAAAAGTTCCAAGTATGAAAGGATGATGGACCCACTGCCCATGGCTCGAGTCCTAGCCCGATAAGGAGCGCTTCATACTGGGCGATCACGACCTGCTTTGCAACGCAAGCCAGTACAATAAACCCTTTATTATTTCGACCAAGTACCTGATACCGCAGGACCGTTTCGGAAATATCAAAAACCGATCCCTTCTCGATCCGCCATCGTATCAGCCGCTCAAGATCCGCAGTCTTGGCCGGAATCTCTTCAAAATCGAGCGTCTGAATCCGGAACATACTGTCGGGCAGACTCAAGGCAGCACGTCGGATGCCGGAGGGGAACAGGGACAGACACTCTTGCAGCAGGTCGTTCAACCGGGAGATATCGATAATGCTCGGTGTCGCATAGCCCTCGCTCACCACCCCATCGGGTAATTCAATGGTATTAGTGAAAAGCACCGTGCGATTTGCACCGCGGCCTGATAAGACAGCTAGCCTCATTGCCGAGGCGGTTATTTCTATCCACAGGCTGAGTTTTCTTGCGGTAAATCGTAGCATGTCCGCTTAACTTTCTCCTTTTTTACATCCGCGCAACGGTCACGACACTTCCGTATCTTAAAGAATGCGGCCTACCATGAATTGTACGTTGTGCCGTCCAGGGCCACAAGTGGGCTGGCGCTATGCACATCGAACACTCCTGCACCTTCCTCGCCACTATCCGATGAAACAGTAATCCAGTTGTCGGCAGATGTAAAAGGATCCTTGGGAATGGCACGCAGATAACTTTTACTCTTGTCCTGTGTGTTGATCAGGGCAGGGAGCGTGTCAGGATATTTATTATTGTCGGCATAATACTGGTCAATCGCCTCGCGCATTTGAAACAGATTTTCCTTCAGCACCGCTTCTCGCGCCTTTACGATGGCCTGACCGAGGTTCGGCGCGGCAATAGCGAGCAATATCCCCATGACTGTCATAACGATCAGAAGTTCTATGAGCGTGAATCCATGCGACTGTCTATCGTCAATCTGTTTTTTACCTTCTATCATATACTTTCTTTTAAAACCTACCACGTATTGTACTTCGATTCATCAAGGGAAAGCGCATCGCTTTTTGAGTAGACATCATATACATTTCCGCCACCCCATTGAGACGAGTCCGGCTGGTCAGCGTAAGACCGGAGTCCCCAGTTGTTCGGATTGTTCGGAGAGTCGAGCGGCATCATGGCGTCGCGGGGGATTCTTCGGAGATATTTTTTAGTTTTGTCCACCGCGCCGGCCATCTTTAACGGTTCGGTCAGCTGCTCGAGCGTTTCGGGATAATTATTCTGTTCTGTTTTGCAGTAGCCCTCAATGGTGGACAGCTTTTTGTTATCGCAGTCCCATTTGAAGGCATCAATGGCCTTTCTCAATTCCCTGAGATTGCCACGCAATACGATTTCCCTGGTCCGCTTCACGGTCATGCGCGAAAGCGGTATCACCGCTGAAGCGAGAATGGACACGATCGCCACCACCACGAGCATTTCTATGAGGGTAACGCCTTTCTGCATAGTAATTCAAAACCCTCCGCGACTATACCTTTACATTATTTAACGGTAATCTGCGCGCCCTTGTGCTCCGTTTTGATCTGCTCTCGGCTAAAATTCGTGAGTTTCTCGCTTTTCAGGGACATGTCGCTCTTCCCTGCTGATTTAGCTTGGAACACCAGCGTACACAAGCTTCCGGAGCCGTCCACACCTCCCACATCTCCGATGCGGGTCATATAGATATCCACAGTTCCCGCCTTGATATTGTTCGAGAAGAGGAACGAGGTCTGCTGGTTGTCCTTCTTGAGGAGCGATCCTTCGTTCGCAATCTTGAAATCAACGATCCTGGGATCATAACTGAGCGTAACGATTGCCCCGTAGAGGTTTTTCACGCCGCTTGCCATCAGCTCAAACCGAGCCTCCTGGCCAACGCTGACAGAGGCATCCGAAGGTTTAATCTCAAGAAGTACAGCGGCCGGGACAGTAGAAGAGCTCGTTGGCGCCGATAAGGGAGCTTCCGTGGGCACCTTTTGAGCAGTTGAAACGGTAGTGGTTTCTCGTTGTGACAATGCCTCTATGACTGAGGTTTTGTCAAAGGCCTTTCCCGAGGGTTTGGAGCTCTTCCCCGTTGTGGCTACAAAGAGCGGTTTAACATCGTAAACATCCTCGGTCCCTGACCAGAAGGTCTGTGAGTCCTTGTCGGGCAATTCCATGGCCCGAACGATATTCGGCGTAATAGACATCAGGATATCAGTTTTAATGGTGCCGTCGTCGGACGATGAGAAGAGCCTGCCGAGAATCGGGATATCGCCCAGGATCGGTATTTTCTGTTTGCTCTTTCGTTCTTCATCCTTGATGAGTCCGCCGATGATCACGGTTTCGCCATCCCTGAGATTGATGAGCGTTTCCGTGTTCCGCGTGCCGAACTTGTATTGTTTTTGGCCGTTTCCGAAATCCAGGGCGTCGCCAAGCGTACTGATCTCAAGAGTCAGTTTGAGCGTCACTGTATTGTTGAGGTGGATCGTAGGCTCAATGTTAAGCTTGATACCGACGTCCTTATACTCGAAAGTGGATGTGACAGCCACCGTTGCAGTAGATTGAACCGTAGAGGTTTGTACCGGTATTTTGTCGCCGATATGGAACTTGGCCTGTTTGTTATTCAGCACGCGCACCCGCGGGTTTGCCAGTGTCTGTGCATCGGAATCCTGTTTGATCAGGTTCACCATCACGCCCGGGAGCGTTACGAATATGTTCCTTCTCGACAAGCCGCTGAGGTCGCTCAGGGCAATGCCGGACGCGGTTCCAGTCGTCGCGGCAGTAGTGTCTTTCTGCACAGAGGCGCTGGCGGACAGACCGCCCGGTGTGAAGTTCCACCCGTATTTCAGCGAATTACTCCGCGAGATCTCCAGAATTTCGACATCAAGAATGACCTCAGCCTCCTTGAGGTCGTTCGCCGCGATCACCTTTTCAACCAGTTTCATCTTATCCGGCGTGTCGCGGACCGTGACCGAGTTCAGAATCTCGTTCACATAGACTTTTTTAATATCGAGCATAGACTTAAGAAGGTTAACAATTTCCTTCGACTTAGCATTATTAATGTAGAAGGTCCTGACAATCAAGTCCTGATATTGATCAGTTTTCGCTTTTGTCTTGGGAATAATGATGATAGTGTCGGCGTTGACCTTCTTCATAAATAGTTTGTTCGTGGACAAGAGAAGATTCAGGGCGTACTGGAATGAAACGTCCTTAACAAACACGGTCACCGGCTGTGCCTTCACCTCGTCGTCGAACAGGATATTAATTCCTGAAAGCTTGGACAGGACATCAAAGACATCTTTAATATTGGTGTTCTTGAAATTCAGGGTAATGGGTTTTTCCGAAGCCAGGGTGAGCGCCTCGTCCGGTTCGATCTCCGCTTTCTTTTTCTGCAGTTTGCCGAGCGAATCATGGTATTTGAGGTTCTCGGCGTCAAGTTCCACAGCCTGATTCAGTTCGTTTATCGCCTCGCCTAACCGTCCCAGTTCCACGAAGGTAAGTGATGCGCGGTAATGCTCTTCGGCCTGCTTCATATCCAGCACGGACCTGAGCGCGCTTTGGATCGCCGCGTTAGTGGGGTTCAGAAACATCGCCTGCTGGAGTTCCGTGATGGCCTGGTCGAGCTTGCGTTCTTTGAGGAAACTCCTGGCTTTTTTGTAGTGCTCGTTTGCCGCCGTCTCCTCCGCTCGCAACAGTGCGGAGCGGTATTCAATATCATGAGGTTCACGACGGTTTGCATCTCGATATTCCTTAACAGCAAGGTCCCACTCGCCGTGCTGGGCATACCGTTCACCGCGCTGGAACGATTGTGAACCCGCACAGCTCATGAGCGACGCCAGTACGCCAGCCGCGACCAGTAGCATTATTCTCTTCAATGTTTTCCACCTCCCCATATGAACCGGTCAAAACATGAAAGGCGACGAAGTGTAATGGACGACAATTCCACGCGCCTTCAAGCCCCACTTATTACCGGACAGCCGCCACTACTTCCTGATATAAGCATTGAGACCGATGATGACAGGTTTACCGTCTATCACTACGCGGTTTCTTTGTTCCACCTCGTGCTCGCAATGACGAGCGTTTTTCCCGATGCGCTGGGCGTAGGTGTTTCGAGGTCCGCTATGATAGGCGGTTTAACAGCTTTTGATAAAGTTCTCACTACCCCGCTGCTTCTTACGTACACTTACGACACCATCATTTTTTGATATTTTTTCCAAAGACCATAAGTGTACGTAATGGCCTATTAAATCATTGATCGCAGGGTAAGTCAAGCGCGATCCGCAGCACGCGGCCTTGTGGCAGCTTTTCAAAAAGATCGAGAACCCTCCGAAAAGGGGCCAGAAGACTCTCTTGCATTCTGGACATCGCGAAAAGAATTTAAAATCGCGTTCAATTAACCATAGACGACCACAATCCTACGTGGAGGCAGTAGTTGATTTCAGCCAGTTGATAAAGCTCTATGGTGGGAGTACGGAAGGCAGCGAAATAAAATATAGCCCAGCTGTTATGCAAAGAAGGAATCAAGAAGCCAATCACCGGCACGCCTGATCTCTCCTATGTTTCAACCAGCCACGTAGAGCGGCAAAATCTAACAATGCGAAGCATGAAGCGGTTTCCCAGTTGACCAATGCGTTCTCAAAATAGGTCGAGAGAACCTTGAACACGCCGTTGGCTCTGCAGTTAATGTTTTATAATTTTTTTTATCGGCCTACCTACCGCGAAGTCTTGGATCGTCACAGCAAAGCGACCGCTATCCGATAAGCTTATTCTCGATCGCCACGGCGACTGCTTGTGATCGGTTGATTACATTCAATTTTAGGAAAATGTTTCTAAAGTGATACTTCACAGTATCCAGGGATATCCCGAGAATGGAGGCAATCTCCCATGTACTTTTCCCCTCCTTGACCCAGGTGAGAATGTCTTGTTCGCGGACGGTCAACGATGCGGCGACCACGGTTTTCTTACCTTTGGTGTGAATCTGATGCAGCATAGGCACGATATGCTCCACGATCACCCGGCGGCAGCGACATTCCGCTTCCACAACGCTTAGGTGAAGCGCTGCGGCCACCTCATTCACGTTTTCGCCGCGTGCAAGAAGCTCCAGGATGTTACTTTCCTTTGTGTCCGGATCCCCGAAAATCGGCAGTGCGCCCGCATTGCTGAGTTGCACAAAATCCTTCAGGATGATTGCCTCAACTTTCGAACTGAGAAAGGGACATCGGGTGGCAAGGGACCGCACTGCATGCACCACTTCCTCAAAAGCACAATCCTTCAGGAGATACCCCGACGCGCCGGAGGTCAGCATTTCCAGTATCAGCCGAAGCTCCAGGTGCATTGAAAGCGCAAGCACCTGCGTGTTCGGGCATGCAGCCAGTAATCTACCGGTCGCTTCGATTCCGTTCATGCCGGTCATGGAGATATCCATGATCACGACGTCGGGAGCGTGCAGTGTTGCCAGTTTTATTGATGATCCACCATCAATGGCCTCGGCAACCACCTGCAGGTCGTCCTGCTCCGCGAACAGCCCGCGAATCCCCTCCCGGAACAGTTGATGATCGTCCACCAGTAGGATCTTTACCGTCATATTACTCTCCTATCCCCGTTCTTACTGTTTGAGTGGCGCCGTCAGCACGATCGTGGCGCCGCGTCCGGGCCCGGAATCTATCACGCACGACCCACCCAGCCGCTTCAACCGTTCAAATATGGAATGCAAACCGAAGCCATCCTGCTTACCGGTGGGCCTGCCCGGATCAAACCCAACGCCGTCGTCCCTGACAATGATCACAAAGGTGTCGTCTTGTTTCGTGAGGGACACCACAATCTTCACCGCTTTCGAGTGTTTGACCGCGTTCATGAGCAGTTCCCGGACGCTCCGGAACAGCATGTAGCGCGTATCTTCGTCAGCTTCTTTGCGCAGGCCGTCGTCCTCCACGATAACGTCAATCCCATATGTCGTCCGATAGCCCTCGGCGAGCGCCTGGATTGCAGCAGCAAGCCCCAGCTCGACCAGGATTCTCGGGCTGAGTTCGACGGTAAGCGACCGCGTATACTGGATGGTCTGACCGATAAGCTCTCGGACCTCCTCCAAGCGCCCGATGTCTGCTTGATTGGTTAGACCCTTGGCGAGCGCGCCCAGTTTGAAATTCAGAACGATGAGGTTCTGTCCGACAAAATCGTGGAGGTCTGTGGCGATCAGATGCCGCTCGCGCTCCTCGACACGCGATTCGATTGAAGAAAGCTCAAGGGCGGCCGTCCGCAGTTCGGTTCGGTACGATTTGATCTGTTCTTCCATACCCTTACGCTCCGTAACATCCTGCGCGACCCCGACATAGCACGTGAGAACGCCCGTCTCATCGCGCACCGGGTATCCGCGTTCCCAAATCCGGCGAACAGACCCATCGGGCCGTACGATCCGGTATTCTCGCTCAAACGGCTGTCCGGGACCCGCGCGTTCGATCGCCACACGTGCCCCCTCCCGGTCATCCGGATAAAATGCCGTCGGAAAGGATTCGGGTGCGGAATACAGGCTCTCGAGAGACCGACCCCAGGCGCGCTCATACTCCGGGCTTACGTAAAGCATTTTGTTCATGTCGGCATCCGCCAGCCAGAACACCTCGGAGATCGTTTCCGCAATCAGCCTGAAGCGATATTCGCTTTTCCGGAGTGCTTCCTCCGCCCGACTTCGCGCAGCCATCATGGCATTGAAGGCCGTCGCGAGATTGCCGATCTCATCATTTGTCTCGATCGTCACCGGCTCGACTGACGCCCCCTGTTCAAGCGCCTTCACGCTCTCGGTCAATTTCTCCAGGGGAAGGGTGACCTTCTTGACCGCAAAATGCGCAATGATCCCGCTCGACAGGATAAAGATCAGCATAATCGCCGCGTGCTGTGTAACAACCGATGCGATCTTCCGGTAATACGTGTCCTTACTCAACACGATGCCTACACGGCCTATCACCCTGCCGTCCCCTGCGGGACCTGCATCACCGAAATACAGGGATTCGCCCACATAAGCGGGAACTTGCATTGCGACCGGGACGCTGATAGTGAAAGAATCGCGAGTTTCCGTGAAAATCACGGACCGCCCCCCGGACGGCCCCCCATCCGCTCCAGCCGATGTCGCCTCGATATGGCCGGATGTTCGCGACGCTGCCTTGAAATAAAGCAGTTTCGCGTCGGTGTTATAGATGGCAACCGCCACCACGTTCTTCAGCCGGAGAATGCCCTCCGCAGCGTCGCGGAGCATGGCCTCGTTCTCGGAAAACACGCCCAACACGACGCTGTGCGAAAGAAGCTTTACGAGCATTTCTCCCTGTTCGCGCAGGTCCGCCTTCACCCGGCCGCCCTCCCTGACCGCGGAGAACACGGTGAATATTGCCAGGACGACCACGATAACGACGATGAACGCGGCGATCATCTTGCGACCAAGCCGCTCGCCCAACCAATGCAGTATCCGGTCAATCAATGATAACCGCCTTTTTCAGGGTTTCTTCCCTGATGGTGAGGCCCATTTTTTTGACCACATGTGCATTTATAAAAAGTCTCGTCATACGCGCGGGTTCACGAATGGGCCCAATCCCGCCGGCGGACAGACGGCTGGCGATACCGGCAGCCTGCGCCCCCATGTCGTAGGGATCCACGTCGAGCGAGGCCACTGCACCCATTGCGACATATTTCCGGGAAAAGGAAATGACAGGCACATTATGCTCGAAGGAAAAACGAAGCAGGAGTTCGACGGTTTCGGGAGTAAATACGGTCGGATCTGGCAGCATCCAGATGATATCGGTCTTCCCGCGCAAACGTTCCAGGGCTGACGGCATGTCGGCAAGGTCTTCCACAGGCCTGACAACGAGCTCCATGCCCGCAGTTTTTGCGGCAAGTTGCGCTTCCCTGACGAACGGTCCGGTCTGTTTGGGGTCATACAGAAGACCCACCCTTTTCGCGCGGGGAACGATTTCGTTCATTGCGGCAAGATATGCCGCAGGCGAAGGGTCCATGCCGACTCCTGAAATGTTCCGTTCGAGCGCGGATGGGACCTCCGACGGCATGACCATGATGTAGACGATCTGCTGGGCCGGATGCGACCTGACCTTATTGAACGCCGCAGTCCCCACGGCGACGACTGCGGATGAACGGTCGGACAGGATGGTTTTCACGCTCTCTCCGTTCCGGAGCACTACTTCCCGCACGGCGCAGTCGCATGCGTCCCTGAACCCCCTGATCGCGTCCTTGTAGGGTTTAATGTCCGCGCTCCTGACAATGACCATGTCGGCTGCTACAGCTAATGAGGGAGAGCACGGCGCAAAAACCGCGAACGCGGTTGCCGTACAAAGCAACAGTCGGACGAGGGTTCGTATATGGAAGAACGGGATTGCCATGCGGTTGAGATACGTATGAACCTGGGAAAAGCAGTTTGCCATACTTGACATTTAACAATTATAGAAGAGATCACAGAGAATTGTGAGGAAAATATATATACAGCTCAACCGAATATTGCATTTCTTTCCGTGCTGCATTGCATTGTTGAACCACACCTTACAAGTCATATTTTATGTCCTGCAGCACAAGCCCCGCGAGGGTCCGGTCGAAATACTCCTTCTGGCAGTTGATTCCGCGCATGGATCCGTCGCGCAGCAACTTCATGTACTTGCACCCCCCGAAACAGAGAGGCAGATATTCGCACGCCAGGCAAGTATCGTTCTTCCAGGCATCGGGATCATGGGATGCGCGAAGACCGGCGCGGTCGCTCGTCAGATCGCCGATCCTGCATTCGCTCCGCCCGATCATACCCGGACACGTATACAGAGCACCGTCGTAATTGACGACGAAATTCCCTTCACGAAGCACGGAACAGAGCGCCGGCATGATTTTCGGCAACCGGTATCCTCGTTTCAGGACCTCTTCGCGAAGATACAAACCCGCTTCCGCAACCCAGGGCTCGTTGATCGACGCGCACCCATCATTAAAATCGGGCGGCGCGAATTCACGGGTCTCGTTCACCACGGGGTCGAACTTTACGATCGGGATACGCTCGGGCGTCAGGCCCACGTCCGACAGGTAATCGAGCAGCCGGGGGAACTCCCGGAAGTGCTCTTGCGTGTAATTTCCCCCAATTTGGATACGGATCGTATCGCACACGTCGCGAATATTCCGCACAATAACGTCGAACGAGCCCACGCCGGATTTAAACGGCCGGAACAAATCGTGGATTTCCTTCGGCCCGTCAAGTGTTACCTTCGCGGCAGTGAGACCTAGGGGAACAAGCTCCCGCACGATTGCCGGCGTAAGCAGTGTCCCGTTTGTCACGAGAAAGAAGCTGTATTTTAGTCCCTGCTCCCCGGCAACAGCGCGCAGTTTATGTGAGATCGAAACGATGCGCTCCACACTCAGCAACGGCTCGCCGCCGTAAAACGTGATTCGGAGCTCTTCCTTCCCAATACTTGTCCTCTTCACAAAATCAACAAATAAATCCGCTGTTCCATCGGACAAATAGTGTCTGCCTTTTCTCGTTCCTTCGAAACAGTAACGGCAACCAAGATTGCAGTCTAAATTCAGCACCAGGACACAACTCAGAACTTTGTCCAGGTTGTTTACGTCCCGGACATAGCCGAGCATGGTCAGTCTCTCCTCCTCAGCGTCAGGAACGAGAAAACCGTGCGTGCTGAGGGTCTCCCGTTCGGCGGCAGAAAGGCTGTCCTGAGCCATGTCGTTGATCAGTCCCACGGGCACCTGGAGCGCTGACGCGTGCAGGGTCGAAAAAAGCACCACGGACCCGGGATCAGTGGGCGATGGATAAATTTTACAATATTTGGATAATTTCATAATGGCGTTTTGTCCTGACGACAAGCAGCATAAAGAAATAAAAAAGCGAGGAAGAGCAGTCCGCCCTCCCCCGCCAGATCACTACAAAACTAATAAATGGGAATCATTGGTCCGGGACAACAAGGTGCTTCCGATGCCGTCTTTTTATCGATGCCCTTCTTTAAGACGATGATCCTGTTAATCATACCGCTCACCTCCCCCCATTGGATTTTAACCCGAATATATTCACCGATTAGAATGCATATCGCAGCCCTGCCTCGAACCATCTCTTCGGATTCTTGTATACATCAACCAGATACTGCGAACCATCGAATACATTATTAACGGTCAGAAACGTCTCAACAGTCCCGTCTTTGCGAGCTATAATCCTTTTCGCGGCATGCAAATCCACGATCATGGCGCCATACTTCGCGTTGAACCTCGGATCTGCGTTCCAGTCTATCGCATGCCCTCGGACTTGGGCATTCCATGAATCATTATCATACAGAAGCCCGATATCGTATGTTCTTCGGGCAATATTCGGAATCTGTTCACTGGTGTCCAGGTTTTTTGCTTTCATGAATGCCACGCCCGCAAGTAGAGATGTATGATACACCGGTGTAGTCTTAAACTCTGTTTCCAAACCCTGCTTTCTCGCACTGCCTTGGTTGATCCAGGTCGAAGCGGTATTCGAAACAGCTACATTCTCGATGGCATCGGTAATCTCGTTCCTGAAAAAGGACACTTTGATCCAGAGTCCAGGAACGGCCGTCGTTTCCACACCGGTCTGATACGATCGGACATGTTCCATCTTCAGATCCGGGTTGGAAACGTAAAAAGCATTATCGCCATACGTAGCTGCAAGCGGCGGGATATTGAATCCCCGTCCCGCGTATGCCCTGAAGAGCACATCGTCCGCAAGTTTAAACGTCATTCCGAGGCTCGGACTCGTAAAATCTCCGTTTGTATCCGTGGAGTCTCTTCGGATTCCGGGAGTTACCGTGAACCTGTCGAAGGACATCGTGTCATTCACATACACAGCCTGCTTCCTTAATGCATGCTTAGTGCCGGCCAGCGTATTTGCATCTAGGGTTCTGTCATCGAGATCAGCACCCAACACCACATTATGACTTTCATGCCTGCTCATCAATTTAACGCTTGCACCGTAGCCCCTGTCGTTGTAAACGTCCTTGGACAGCTCCGAACCGCTGCTCAGCTGGTAATTCAAATTGTCAAAATCCTGCCGCAATTGCCAGACGGATACGCTCAGTTCTGTTTCAGTACTTATCGCGGTATTCAGCGACAGCGACGACGTTAGGGTATCCATTTTGTTCCTGATAAACAGATCGTAGACCGGAAAATCCAAAACGCCCTGTCCATACCGGCTATTCCACAGGGTGAACTGCATACTGGTTTTTTCCGTAAGGTCATACGTCAGTTTTGTATAAACATTGTCTCCCGAAAAATCGTTATGCTGTCTGAACCCGTTAGTCTCGAGCCGTCCCGCAGAAAGATAGTATCCGAACCGCTTTTCCCTGCCCGAGGTCTCGACCCGGTAGTCGCCGGCATTCCTCTCCCCGTAGGACGCGGAGACCAACCCACTCGGCTTATCCCCAGCCCCTGATTTAGTAATAACATTGATCACACCGCCCAAGGCGGAACCCCATGCCGATGAGGCCGGGCCTTTGATGATCTCGATTCTGTCTATACTCTGAACCGGGAACGATCCAATATCCGTGACATTCGATCCAAGATTGTTCAGCAGTATCCCATCCATGAAAACTGCCACTTGCCTACTCTCGGAACCCTGGATGGATGTCTGCGACATACTGCCCGGCCCGCCAGTCTTAAATATCTGTACGCCGGTCACGGTGTTCAACACGTCCGCGATTGTGTGCGCATTCATGAGCTTGATATCCGCAGACGTGATCACGGTGACATTCTCCGCTACCTGGGTCAGAGACTTCTTGCCGCGCGTGGGCGACTCAACGACAAGCTCCTCTTCCTTGAAATACAGGAGTAGAAATTTCTTTTCATTATCAGGTTGGGCATCAGCTACAGAAGAGAATGGGATAACGGTTGCCGAGAGCGCGAGAAGAAGAATTGACCAAAGAACGCGTGTTTTCACAATATCCCCCCGAAAATGTCGATGGATCGCATGAAGACCCGCCCGCAGGAACGGGATAATGGCGATGCTGTGTATCCTGTTTGCATCACCGATGCGAGTATAGGGGGCTGATGCCGCGTTGTCAAGCATTAAGCACGCGGGATAGAATGCCCTTTCCCGGGGCAATAGACATGCGGCGCGGGAAAGAAATATGACAAAGAACGAAGCAACAAACGGAAGAACCGTTAGCGATCGTTAAGAGAACTATGGACGATAATTGGTGCCATTACAGTGCGGGCAAGGCGGCAGTGTGTCCGTTGCATCATCAAGAGTTACTCGCTGGCCGCATTTTGTACATGTATATGTACCCTTCCCCGGTTTCTCGCCTGTCGTAGACATAAACTTTCCTCCTTTATTTCTTTTCAGATTTATGCATATTTTTGACAACGATGCTTCTTCTCTACCTTGACCTTCTGATCTCGAATCATCTCTTAAACTCTGTTGCTCATTTCATATTTTCCAGTACTTTCAACATTACCATCCCGAAAACGCCAGCTACCACCACCGCGGCCAAATCCTCAAGAGCCCTTTTCGACCTTTTGGATCGATCGCTGTCTTTCAACCGAGACCTGACGATCAATCGTGCTGCTATAGCAAATGCCCCTATCAACACGATGAAGAATATTATCATGTTCAAGCCTTGATTTATTTTTTCAAACATCGCATGCATATGGTCACCCTATTTAGTAAAACTCTACGACCTATATTGCAGAACTATACAAATTTTGCGAGGAAATTGATACTACCCGTTCGGGTAGTTAGGCGGGGACCAATTCTGGCCAACTCATTCGTAATCGAGGAATTCATTATAATTTCAATTTGTTGTGAAATGTGTAGCCCATTACAACAGACACGCACTAACACCAGTGGCCTTCGCGAATAAAATAATTGATAATGACGCCGGCAACTGATATTTTCATGTCCTTAACGGTCTCAAAACCAGCCGATAACAGAGGGATACCATGTCAATACCGGTCACCGAGTGCGTTCAAAACTATTTTCTCCATTGCAGATACGAAAAGAATCTGAGTCCAAAAAGCATTAAGACTTACACAATCGATTTGAGACAATTTACAGACTCAATAGCTGCAAGTTGCGGCGACGGTGCTGACGAGGTCGACAAAACCATATTGCGCGAATACATCCGGACGATATCGGAGGGGAACAAGCCCAGGACCATCAAAAGAAAAGTCGCCTCTTTGAAGGCCCTTTTCAACTATCTGGAATTCGAGGACGTTATTCCCGTCAATCCCTTCCGAAAGCTTCGTATCACCAGCAACTTCTACACCTCTTGTTGATTCGGCCCCCACTTCGTACTGATGACCGATCTCCAAGTCTTGCCAATGAGGGACTTGATAATTTTCATCCGAGTCTCCCTTGAGATTGAGTATGGCAAAAACCTACCTTCACAATGTTCCAAGCGCGGCCGCAAACTTCTCGGTTACCTTAGCAAATCCATCCCCGTTCGGGTGCAGCTCGTTCGCCCAATATTTTTTATAAGCCGCGCCATGCGCAAGGGTATTCCGCAAATCAATGTACTTTATATGCGAATAATTGGGAAGTTTCACTATATCTGCCAACATCGTGTTTAACCGATCGATCAGGACCTGAACGAGGGCTACTCGCTCTTCCAAATCTTCGAACCCTTTTTCCCGAAAACCAGGCTCAAGCCAAGGCCCCGGAAAGGGGCCCCAACCGCCCATGAAGCCACGGCCATCCGGTACCGCGTAATCATAGCCGTGTACAAGGATGGGAATCGGGGACCCAGTCAGTCTTTTACACACTTCCGTGACAGAGCTGATAATAGTTATGTAAGCGATTCTAATTCGCTCATCAATCACACCAGCGACCATTTTGTCATTGAGCCCGGCAATGGCCGATCGTTTATGGTTTAAGAGCATCCCGAATTCCTCGCCTGCGATATCATTGCCACCTCCGGAAAGGAGAATTGCCTTTGGTTTGTCACCTCTTCTTAGAACCTTTTCAATACATCTGGTAAAATCGGCCAGCTGCTGATCTCCGTATGCCATCACTTCAATGGGATCGCCTTTGTGCGCAACCGACTCCACATCATAACCGTGGTCGTCTTCTAGCAGCTTGAGAATGTCGTGCAAGGGATAGTCAAACCAGGAATCTCCTTCAGCCAGGAGAATTCCTGCGGTCGGGGATTTAGAAATAGAGGAGGGAGCAATAAACTCCGGAGCTCCTATGCCTCTCGATACTTCCACCTTCCTGCTCTCTTGCTTACTCTTTCTGGTCAATGCCTTGAGCGCCCTCTCACGTTTTTTGAGCGAAACAGCCCGCATTTCGAGAACTCTGGATGCATGAATCTCGCCGCTTTTCACTGCTTTCTGTGTGATCGTGTCGTCCTTCATGGACCCTCCGTAATATATAGAGTTTTCTTTTGTTATATTTCGAGCATCCTTAAAAAAGAACTTTCGTCCGACGAACTAAATAGGTTTATTATTTTCCCCCTGGCAGATCCACGAGTCTTTGTGCTTCATTGACAATGTCCATGAACGAGCCACCGCCTTCCATGTTCAACATCTTCACGATGTCTGCCAGGTCGGCATACTGAACGACTGCACGAGATGCGCTGTTGATTTCCCTCATCTTTAGCGAGCTATGATGCTCTACGCCCCACCCTTCAGACAGGCTTCCGTGGCTCGAATTGACCGCCCGAGAGACTTGTACGATCCTCAGATAAGAAAAGCCTTTCAGACGCGCAACTCGTCTATTCATGACGTGGTCTAGAACCATCCCAGACAAATTAGCATCAGGGAACGCTCTTATGTATGCGCGTCTATAGGCGCCATACTCGACATGAACCCAAACCTGCTGCGGGTAATGGAGAATGGCTGCTGCAGGCAAACTCCATATCGGCAAACGGGTGTCGGCTTTCACTGGGTCATATGCCTCAACGAGCAGCGCATCACTCGGCGCGCGTATCGCAAGATGCGTAATGATTTTACCGACATATGTCTCTATAGCACTCATATCTCGCGCGGCGATTGGTACGTACAGGCAGGGCAGCAGACCGGACATCTGCGGAATCCGTGTAGCATGCTGGTCGATGGGTCGTTGAGTCATAATATTATTGTCGTTGTGCAAATCCATTTGGGGTTCAGAAAAGCTTAGCGACGCTCTGATCGATATTTCCTGTCCTCAGATGTCTCGTCATTCCAGACCACAGCAATACCATCTGCCTCGAAATGAGCTTCTATTAGTTCCATTCGGCCCTGTTTAATGGGCTTCCGAGGGAATATAACACCTGGCGTTACATCATGGGCCAACCGCAACTGTGAATGTATATAGCCCCAAACCTGCCTAATCTGGCGCTTGACGTTCCTCTTAACCGCTAAATCAGACATCCGATCCCAATCCGAATTCTTGATCTCCCCGACGGCAACGTACGATTGGCTCTCTCGGACCAGTATATCCATTCTCCCCGTTTTGCCTTCCGCCAGATCGGTCGTGAACTCGAAGAACAATCTCCCCTCAGCGTTCCTTCTCCAATCGTCCTGAATGGTCTTATGGAAGTTCTTCCCTTGCTGAAGTATTTCCGGTTCATTATTCGGCATGGATAAACGGCTCGCCTACTGGTTATCCGGCGTATACCACTCCTCGGGATAGTGTTTTACATTTTTCAGGATAAGCGGACCGAATTCCCTCGTCCGCTCCGTCCCGATCCTTCGCCGCAATAGTTTCATAAAAATGTGCTCGCCGGTTATCTGCCTGTTCAGCAGGCTCGTCAAAGCCTGGGTCACCCCTACCGGCAACTTTTGTTTTTTCAGCTCCTCTAATGCGTCCTGCGTCACCATGTAGTGCGTAAAATCTCCCGGCCAAAGCATTCTTTTGGCATCAACAGCCGCGGGATACCCGAATGAGTACACGTTGTACAGCCGCATGGCAAGCCGTTCGTGCCGCGGCGAGATAGGGCGCAAAGGAATATAGTAAAGCTTCTCCTTGATCGCGTTGTACCCCGCTTCTGCCGGTGTCATATACTCCCACCCTGAGGGTAGCTTCTTCCTGCTGTAGATATGAGTGCCAACCCGGGACATATACCAGAAGGTCATTTCATAAGCTGCCTGTTCGAGCGCCTCTTGGGACCACGGAAGTGTGATATGCCAGACATTCTTTGCTGTTTCCCTGATCAATGCCCGTTCCTGCGGACAATCCGGTTCGGGGAACACAAGCTGACTTCCGCGAGCGGTCTTCACATCCCTCCATGCGCGGCTAACCTTCCAACTCGATGGCATAACCAGGAATCGGTGAAGACCTTCTTTTGAGGAAGCAATTGAAACGCTTTCTGCGCCCCATTCTTTATCCTTGAGTTTCACCCCTCCGCCCAGACGCTCAACATGGCTGTTAATCTGATCCAACAGCTTGGTTGTCGGAAGTCTCATGGATTTGACTTCCATAACGCCAATGATTTTAGCAGCAAGCAGCCCTTTGTTTCTTGCCCCTGTACAATCCAGGAGGAGTCCGTCAGCGCCTTTCGTGAAGCCGCCCCAACGGGCCTCGTTCTTCTTATTGGTGGGAACTTTACGCCTTTCCTGCACGGTTTCTCCCCAATAAAATCCAAGTGCGCGAGGCAACTGCTTCTTCCTTGCCAGCTCCTTGATCAGTTCAAGACAAGGTTCAAGCGCAAGCAGTTCAGCGAGCTCTCCCTTGAACCGGTTTACCATGTGAGAATAGATGAACTCGACGCACTCGCCGCATTCTGCGTCACTCAATACGGTCGTGCTGTCCTTGAGTAGCGATTCCGGGTCATCAGGATAGAGCGGGCCATGCTCGATCAGACGCCTGAAGAGCTGCCCCCGGGGATGGGACTCAATGTCCCGTATCGCTGCATTCAATGACCGCTCTAAAACATCCCAGACGCTCTTCTTACTCGTCAGTCGGATTATGGGCTGTTTAAGGGCTGCCGAGATTGCGCGATGAATATCAGCTGCAAGCGGTCGGTTGCCGAGGATAGCAGTGATCTTGTCTAGATAGCGTTTACTGTTCGTTGGCATAGTTGTATAAAATCGGTTACAGCATCAATCTTGGATTCTGATCATTACGTTTTGCCTGTTTCAAAGGCTGCTGCCTTAATGTCGATTATCCAGTCCGTTACCGATTGCGGAATCTGAAGCCCGGAAACGATATCTGGATGAGCGATCAAATATCTGGCTAAAAAGAACTCCTGGTATGCCCTGTGTGCGAAACGTACATTCTGAGGGTCAACTCCGGACACTTTCGGCACCGGTATGAGCAAGCTGTTGAGAAAGAGGCCAGTCGGGTTTCTAATTTCCGTAATGTCCGGATCGGCTTTGAGCAATCTGCTCACTTCGCAAAAGGGAACGAGTTCCAACGAGCCGTTGGATTTCTGCGTCATATGATAGGCGGCAAGCGACATGGCACGGAATGCCAGATACATAACACTTTCCGTGCTCTCATTTGGCGACACAAGGGGCAGCCGGCCGACAGATCCCCAGATCATAGGCGCAGCAACATCACGTCGAATCTTCATCTCTGCCCACTCCTGAAATAGCACTGCACGACCAACCTTATGCGCGTCCTTTTGCGCCGTAGTCTCCAAAATGAATCGGAGGAAGAGCGGACGACGGGGGATGTCTCCATAAAACAGGTGATACTCGCCATTGCGAATCGTGTTTATGAATGTGTCGACACGAAGTCGCTCTTCCGCCGTCTCTAACATGTTGCGATAACGAAGGGCCAGACCATAAATCTCGTCATCAGACCAGGGCAGCAACTCGATCAATTTTATGCGTTGATTTTTTCGTTCAGGATGTTGAGCAATATCGCCAAAGGAAGACCCAAAGTCATTTTGCCGTTCATTCCAGAGCTCGGTACGAATGAGAAGCACAATTGGTATTCTGACTTCACGCAAGATATTAAGAAGGTTTTGTATGCCTCCTCTGCGAGAAAGATATACTGACTCGTCTACTCCATCAAGAACAAGAACTGCTGCGATGTCGGGATTTTTTAAAATATAGGCAAGGACGGGACGCGCAATTTGACGCATAGTCGGTTGATCAGTTTCAGCGACGTCTGCAAGTAGAGTATCAATATCAATACATTGCTCGATAAATTGTTTAGTACTGATGGTTTTATCTGAAATAATTGCCGCTGGAACATAAAGAATTTGCCGATCGCGCGTAAGAAATGTCCTTATAGCCGCCGTTGTCTTACCAAACCCCGCTTCACCTATTACTATAGAAAGATTTTGCTTAGTTGATAATATTTCAGCCGAAGGATCTGAACAAAATCGGATCGCCTCAGACTGCGATACCAATTTATATTGATTTGCTTTAAGTTCTGAAACGGCGAAAGGAACAGCCTCAAGAGGCTTACATATATCAGGTTCGATTTTATCTTTTACATCAACAATTGAGAGATGTCGCTCTTGAATTGCCTTTTTGATGTAATTCAGCATTGAGTTAAAAGCTTCTTTGAGTACCCGTTGTAAATCCCACAGTTCGGCTCTTTCGACAAGACCGCTACTTTCAAGATCAGCGAGAGCTTTCAAGACAGGATTCCGAAAAGCTTCATTGTTTCCGGGTCGATTATGAACCAGAATGTAAGCTTTCGCTTTAAGTTTGGCCCGTGAAAAAGAACGGATAGAGTCTAAACAACTTTGAACTTGTCCGCTTCCCAGTTCACGCTCGTGGACCTGGAAACCTTTGCATTGGACGATCAAGGGGAAAGGAGGCGCGTCGGACCAGACCAAATGGTCTATGCCCATACGATCGAATGAGCGAAGAGCCGGAGCACCAACTGCTGACGGCCATGCCATCCTCAAAAGAGGCAGGACGGCTCGTTCGAAAACCCGGCCATCGGTTGCGGCCAGTTCACCGAAAAGTCTCTTGAACTCACTTTTATCTGTCCATGCTTTGCTCATATCGGATACGTTTCTATATCCTTTCGAATGTTTGCTAAGCAATATAGGCTAATGTCCCCAATACTTGTCTGCCCCAAAAGTTCCGACGAGAAATGTTCCGCCACTCGTCATACGATAGCTTTATTCGCTTGGAGGTACACTTTTACTGCATGATCCCTAAAAGCTCCCTTGATCGTAAATTAAGTGAATTATCATGACCTTCATTGTCATTGTCCCATTAACTCCACTATCCGCTGATTTCCTGCATATAATTTTTTATTGATGATCCATTCTTCAAGGGCTCGCAATGACGCCGAAACTGATTTGGTAGGTTTCCGTGAGGTAGTTTTCGGTGACGCTCATGAGTTGCAATTGGTCCCGGGTAGCATTTGCTTTTGAAACACCTGGTTGCACGATGTAGATTTTCAAGGAGAGTGGGCATAACCGGCTCATTTCCCTGATCGTCAGCAGAAGATCTTCGTTTCCGACCTCAAATCGGCTTGTTATCCCCGCTTCTTGGCGGCGTGCCTCACGACGCAGAAGATGAGTAAATATATCCCTTCGTTTCTCTGGGGAGGACATCCAGAAAATACTTTTTTGTGCTTGGCCGCAAACCTCATACAGATCGTCAATTCGCTGTCCAGGAGTTGCCGCATGGGAATATTTGCAATGAAAGAATTCCACGTCAATTTTCGAAGGTGCAGTCGCGCTGCCAATAAGACTTATTGTTACTATATCAGCAGCTTCGCCCTTACCATCGTCATCAATAATCATATCGTAAGAGCGAGTACGTAATTCACGTATGACTCGCGCCTGGATAGAGTCATATTCTTTCTGTACGCCCTGTGATTCTTTCCTAATGTTGATGTTAGACCAATCCCACGCCTGAATCCGGGCAGCGTCATAGGGGGGCTGGACAGCCTTCAGCTCTACATACTGATTCCCTTCGAGAGAAGACCCGTCAGAAAACCACATTACCGGAGGATCGTCATAGAAAAAATCATTAATATTCTTTGCCTCAGCTCGACTGCGACGAATGCGAACGGGATTATCACTACGGACTATAAATCTATAATTTGGATTTTCTTCCTCTTGGAAAAACCCCAATTCGATCTCTATTTTTCTTGTATCAGAGGAGATCGCAAACTTCAGAGCACCATATAAGCTGGGAGATATGATAGTGATGCTTAATTCGTTTAAGGAGTATTCCTGATCATCAATAATAAGTGACCAGATATCCTCTAAAGACGTATATATTTTTTCCGGCCAATCAATGCCAATTGGCATCTTTTCAGGTCGCTCCAGGATTCGCTTAGCTTCAAGAGTCCCTTGGAGCACCTCATCCGGATCAATATTATTATCAAGAATTTTATCGCCGATTTTTTTGCACCACGCAGCCAACTTATCGATACGATCTCGCTGACGCGACCATATACGTCCTTTACGTGACGCACCGATGGTCACTTTTTCACCATTTTCATAACCGCTACCAGAGAGTACCGACTTCAATGCGCGGCGCCGTTGAATATCAGGTAGCCCAGATTCCACATCTGCTCCCATGCGACCCGTATAACGCACATTCCGACCTAAGAGCTCCGTTAAACCGACGCTTTGAAGCTGCAATCGGTTCACGCCAGCAAATGTCCGAAAGACATCCTGACCATTTACGAGGGTCGCGTTCTCCCCGGCAAGGGCATGCGCAAGCGCCTTATACTCTCCAGAGTTAGTTGAACTGTTAATAAAAAGAAGATTCTGTTCCGATGACCAGATCAGAACGTAGAGTTCACACTCCCAGCTAAACAGTGTTTCAACATCCGTCCAGTCCAATGGCGTTTTTCGGACAGTCACGACGATGAGAATATACTTTGTATGGTTTATAGTATTGTGCACCTGTTCGCAAGTATTCAAACCTGGGATGCCCGCTTTGAAATTCTCAGGCTTCCACATGCTACATTTAGTTCTGTATGCAACACAACTGGTTGCAGGCCGAACGGTTTTAAGAGGTATCTCCTTAAACTCCGTAAATCCCTGGAGAAATTCTTGAAGAGACAACTGCTCACCGATAACTCTATCGCTCAACTCCGGCAAGAGCTCATTCCAGTCCGGGTCTCGGGTATAAAGTTTTCGCAATTCATCCTGAACGCTCACGTCAGCGGTATTTGCGATAAAGGTAGCGTCACCCAAATCTGGACGTACCCTAGTGAATCGCCCAGCAAGCTGGAGCGTAACAGCTAGAGTTTTACGGATGTCGTGGAAAGCAGCAATCTTTAACTCGGGCAAATCAAACCCTTCGCCGAGCATGTCAACGCAAACAACAATTCGTGATTCACCAGATACAATCTTCCTACGACTTTCTTCACGTTCGCGTGATTTAATTCCAGTATGAAGCTGTACAGGATTGAACTCCGGATACTGGCTGTATAGATCAAATACCTGCTTAGCACGCGAGACGTTTTCCACTCGCGCCATCAGAATATGACCTTTATCAGCATCCGCGCGCAGTTGTTCCACAGCTTTCGCAACAATGGCCGCATCCGCCCGATTTTTATTGAATTCGACGATTGGTTTAAAACGAATTGGCTTAAAATAGCCCTCCTGCTGAGCCTTCTTAAGAGGATACTTGAAGATAATGTCTCCATCAAGTTGCCTACCATCTTCACGAAAGGGGGTGGCAGTGAACTGTAGAATTCTCCGCTTTTTAAAACTTTGTTTAAATTTGCTCCATGTTGGCGCTTCGACGTGATGTGCCTCATCAATAAATAAATACGGGCAGTGATATGCCATACGCTCTTGTACAGCCTTATCGCACTGACCGGCAATGTGGCTTGTCGTAACAATCACCTGTGAGCGCCCGAAGATGTCATCGACTTCGTCAATATCAGTTGGAATATGTTGAAGAGTGCAGACAATTGGATGTTTCGCGCTGGGGAGAAGCGCTGAGCAGTTTGGCTTTTTGAGAATCCCCAGACTAAGAAACTTATTAGCAAGTTGGGAGCGCAGCGCGTCCGTCGGGACAATAATGAGCAACTTAGAGCAGCCAACCGAGACGAGTATGGAAAGCATTGTTTCCGTCTTCCCTGTACCGGTAGGCATAACGATGGTAGCGGGGGTCTCAGAGACTGCCCAGTGAGCGTGAACTGCGTGCAATGCACCTATCTGAGGGCGTCGAAGACCAATAATATTTCGGACGGGGTCCTCTTGAACATAGGAAAAACCGCCCGCCCAAGAATCGAGAATATGCTGAATCTCCGACTCGCGGTCCAGAGCACCGGCCCGCCGATTAAGCAGAGGGTGCCTCATCCAAGATCCGCCAGAAAGGTTGATCGAATCCGATACAGTATTAACGGCTGCCTCAATGACCCGAACGTGACCATCTGGTATATGCTTGCTATTTGGAACGATCAAGACTTCTTCTCTACTTTCAGTAGCGATAAACAAGAAGCCATGAAGGCGCCCGCTAGTGAAAGTTGAGATAGTTCCTTCCTGCCGGTAAGTAAGTTGTCCGATCTGCCGAATGTGGTTCTTGGCTCTCGACTCGTCTATAGTATATAGGTTAGGAAAGATAATATGCATGATTACTATATGTGCAGATGGGAACACTTCTCAGTGAGTTTCACTCCACCCAGGCGCTCAATGGAGCTGTCAACCTGGCCTAACAGCTTGATTGCCTGCAGTCTCATGGATTTTGTTTCCATAGCGCTAATGATTTTGCATATCCCATGTTTGACTTCTCTTAAACCAGTCTGGATAACTATTATATTATTGCGCTCAAAATATCATATTGGTTCATGGTAAAAATCGATTCCAAAAACAGAACCGGGTGATGAATAATTGCTAACCGCATTATCTGAAGAATATACGAGTAAGCACGACGGCGGTTCAGCGGGAACTGACGTACGTGGCCATGAACTAAACCGAGTTGGTCGATTGTCTTGCAATAAACTTAATTCTCTTCGGATACCCAATATTTCTTTCAAAAGCCCTTTTGTGTAACCAGTATTTTTACATTCAACTCCGAGCCAAATCTGTGAATGAGCAGGCCTACCGCTTACGCCCGAATCAGTAATTACGAGATCGAGTTCATGGTAATCGCCTTTTTGTATAGCCCGGGATCGATTTTGCTGAGCATAACTTAGCGAGAGAAATTCGATATCTGTCCATAATTCAGCAACGATACTGCCCCGCCGGGCAAGTTTGAAGTAGGGATAGCTTCTATTTATGGGTCCCGGTGCACTCTTAAGTGGAATGAAATTGCTGTTAATTAATGTTATTTCTAGCCCCTCTTGAGTGGAGAGCTTTTCAATAACAAGTGACAATACATGAGCTTCGTAAAGTTTTCCTGATGTCAACGACTGAGGTACAAGGTCGTATGCCTGTTTTGTCGTCGCTGACGCGAATCTTTGAATTGTTGTTTCAATCCGTTTTTTAATCGTTTTCGGATTCATTTTTCCCCTTACTATTTTCCCGATAGTTATGAAGCTCATGAATTAGTAATTTTAGGTCTTCGGCTATTTCTCCAAGCTCATGATTGGGTTCAAAATCAAAATACTGCCTATCGAATCTTTTTCTGTCTTCCTCTGACATCTCAACACGTATTCCAACAATCGGCCCGCCCGCTTCTACCCTGACATTCTCTCGGTATCGTCGGAGTACATTAACAAGCTGACGATCGGAACCCAAGGCAATTTCTTCGACCAAGTGTTTGAGATAATACGTTAAGTCCCAGTATGCACCTTCAGAACCGCGCATATCGCTCAAAATGCGTTCATCAACGGCTGCGAACCCTCGATTGCGCATCAGTTCACGCGTGAATTGCAGAATTTCCTTGTAATCTTTGTCGTCCATTGCAGTTCCCTCGAAATACTATTTACTTCTCAGCCCCTCAAACATGGCTCAACTTTCCTTGGTATACGGTTGAGCATCGACGGTCGAAGATTCATTGGTTATACTGCCTATCATCTCGCCCATTCCTTGCAGACTAATTAGCAACTGTGTCGAATCATAGAAAAAACTTGATGACATTATCTACAACCATATCAATCAGTCCCTTCCGAAATTTTCAAGCTTGATTTGCGCAATACCCGCCTGGGTGAGCGCCTGCATTTCGATGACTACCTGCTTTAATAAAATCGCCAAATTCTTCTCTGTCGATCTGCTTGAGGGCAAGCTGCTCCGTCCAGCGCTTCAGATCATTCTCGGTCTTTCTCGCAAAGGCAAGTGCATCTTCGTTTGCCTGGTCTTCAAAACCATTGAAGATATCTTTCGCCAGCCCTTTAGCTCCTTCGCCCACGGCAGCGCGCTTAGCATTGCCCTATTTCAGCTCCCTAATGCCATCCAATAATATCCTCGTCGCAACACAATCATCCTCGTTATATTCCAGTATTCGTGTTTTAACTGATTCGTCCTTACTTTCGACCCAACGATGATACCATTCTATTGACGACGCGCCGGACGGATCGGTATCACGCCACGAAAAGCCGAGATAATGCGCCAAGGTTTTGATCGAGTAATCGCGCGTGGGCCATTCTGTCTTTGACTTTACTACGTCGAAATACAGGTCGATCGATTGCGCTGGAGAAAACATCTCCTCAATCTCCGCAGAAGAAGCCACATGAGGATACTTCGACTGAAGTTTCCTCCATATCGTACGTTCATATTTTGAGTAATAATAGATGATGCACGGCCTGGAATCCCGAATATATTTCCATGCGTCGCCAAAAGCCTTTTCTTCCTGTTCCGGAGTCGGCTCATCAGCGTAAAAAGAGTAGTATTTCTCTGAAGCAGTTTTTCCGCTATTTCTTTCGATAAAACCGTGGAGATAGCAAATATCCTTCATGGGATCTGTTTCGATATCAAAAAAAATCTCTTTTTCAGCTGCCGGGAGACTGAGAGGTCCAGTCAAGTAGGGTCTCGCGTCGGGCTGCAACTGCAGCTTGGCGCGCGTCTGATATTTTCTCAAAGTATCGGGACCTATGCCCGGGAAGGCAGTCTTCTTGCCCTGAATGAATAAATCCACATCGACTTCTGCCAGTTCATGAATATCCCTTATGGACGCTATCATAGCGTCTCTTTTTACTCTTCCTAGTTCCGGTATCAAAGTAAGATCTTTCGTTTCTTTTACTTTATTAACACAAACCGTGCGCCATTGGCATAATTTACACGTGCCGGAATATGCGGGTAACGTTTGTAATTTGCCCGAGGAAATTGAAACTATTTTGTCCAGAACGTCTTCATAAACGGACCAAAGGGTTGTCGATTTTACTTTACCTTGCGGCGCAGCAAGATCATACTCAATTTCTTTTCTATGAATGTCCCAAACAAATGGGGTCCTCTTGGCTGCGGCTCCGTTCCGTTCAAGGATGTCGGTATAAAGCGCTAATTGTACGGCATAATGTATCTTGGGCTTTTTATCTTCCGTGTCGGAAGCGCCTTCTTCGCCTGCCCCGCTCTTTATGTCGCCGGCAAGGTAGCCCTTTTGATGCTTGCGCAAAAGATCAGGCTCGCCGATCAGATTACCGGCTCTGATGCGTCCTGAATAAATCAATGCGTCTCCACGAGCCATCGCTTCTTTTGTGGCCGCTTCTTTTTCTTCCGGGGAGTATGAACTTAAATCTGTGAGAGGTATTTTTAGCTCTTCTACAAGCTGCGCTTCAAAGTCATTCCCGTTATCCCATAAGAGTTGAACAAAGCGGCTAACGGCGTCTTTATCCGCTGGATTTCCGTAGAGATCCAGGCTCACCCTGTGCGGGCATTGAACGTAATTGTATAACATGGATGCGGATATATCTTTAGACATGCCGTCCTCTCATTATTTCTTCTGCTTGATGAATGTCGTCATCAATTCCCTTACAATACTTTCCTTGACCTCCCCGAAACGGCCGTTCGTGCCCTGCACGCAGGCAGCTCCCCGTATGCAGATAACATCTACGCCTGTTGCCCATAAACCCGGCAGCTCTTCCCTGGTTATAGAACCTGCTATCCAGGCCTCTTTGCCGCTTTCATGGCATTGTTTCGTGAATTTTGAGATATGAGATACCTTGCAGTAATCCAGGAGCCCTTTGCCGCGCGATTTATCGAAGGTATCGATTAAGAGACCGTCCGCGCCAATTTCATTGATTAATTTAATGCCGTCCCGAAATGGGTCGAATCTCGCTCTCAGCTCATCGTCGACAAAAACGGCAGGGATTACTTTCTTTCTCGGGTAAAACTTTTTAACCGTTCTAACCAGCGAATCTCCGATATAAGCTGCATCTTGAAAACCTAATTCAGCTAGACCGCATTTTATAATATCAGCGCCCGCTGTCGCTACTCCAAGAGCTGCTTGACATGAAGAAGCTCGATTAAGTTGTTTTTCGCCGATGTTTGTTGATACCTGAATCTTTTGATAACCGGCCCTATTAAGACTGTTACGAATAGCAAATATGTTCAAAGGATATGGTGTTCCAAGCGCAGAGGCCGGATACTCTGCATCAGCGATATGAGCACCGCCTTTAATTGCAGCTAACGCCTCTTTTGGACCCCTTATGCTTATAAGCAGTCTTTGCATTTGATCCCCTTTTGATTTCGGTACTATTTAGACGTTCTCTTTGGGCGTTTCTGCCATTTTGCAAAAGCATTTTGAAATTTCTTGTATTTAGGCTTTAATACTGGACGCCTCTTTTTTTCAATGAACTCAAACAGATCATTCTCGGTTTTAAAAACGTGATTTGCTGGAACGTAATTATCACGAGTAAACGGGCTCCCGCCACCTTTTGGTAAGATCAAGTATCTATCCTTGTTATAGGCACGTGCGTGCCCCAGTTCATCCATCATTCCCGTACTTAAAGGCGGCATGTCATTATAGGGATGTATTGCTACAACTGCATCTACTTTTTTCACATCCCACCGTAAATCACGACATACTGTATAGGCGAATACCACCGACTCATCCTCTTCACACACATTGGTGCCCAGTTCGATAGATGCCGGATCGATAACAACGCCATATGCTCTTAAATTCCAGATAATGGAATTGATTCTTTTCCTGATCTTTTCTGTCGCGACCGTCATCGAATAGGACGTGTAGAAGGTTGGGACATCTTTTTGAGTTATCAGCTTGGCAAAGCCCTCGATGTCCCGGACATACTTGTTTCTATTTATTAAACCAGGCGTCTCCATGCCAAATACGATATGCCGAACGTTCTTCCCGGATATATGCCTAACCCATTCCGCCCAATCTTCGCTTACGGAAACTTCAGACGCCAGCCATTCGAGTATCTTCGGGATCGTTAACTCTTTCTGATGGGCGATCGCCTTTAAAACATGCTGCCCATAGTTGCCTTTCAAGTGTTCGGCAATTTTCCATTCCGCGTTGATCAGGGTGACGATAATATCAGGCTTAATTACCTGGGAAATAATACGGTGATCTTTGAGAACCAGGCTATACCCCCTCCATTCTATCGATGCAGGCGTCCGGATAACAACGCTCACATTATCGCCGAGTTCACTTATTTTGCGCGCAAAGGACAGATATGCTTTCTCCCGCATACACTGGAACTGATATTCATATCCATTGACGATGTCCGCAATCTGAAGCACTTCCTCATAGGCATTATTCGGCTGTAAGCCGTTAAGCTCTAACATTTCATCAAAAATATTAAAGAATACTACCTTCTCCCCTATCGAAGAGCAAAACTCTATGGCCTCATTGATAAATGATGTCGATTTCAAGCCGACAATTGGGCCTGTTATTATACTTATTTTCTTTGGCATATTCCATTCCCATCAGGCAAGTTAGAT
>Ga0315281_10001433_pt1 | contig 35158 bp, 30 predicted proteins | sample YL17G07_0_MG_FD_204540 | JGI IMG/M metagenome (GOLD analysis project Ga0315281, IMG submission 204540) | Sediment microbial communities from Yellowstone Lake, YNP, Wyoming, USA - YL17G07_0 | ecosystem: Environmental > Aquatic > Freshwater > Lake > Sediment | place: USA: Wyoming | collected...
TCGCCAGGGTCAAATAAGCCATGTCGATGACGGGCCCGGCCGAGGGCGGCGACGACGACGAGGTGATCTCGACCATCAACACCACGCCGCTGGTCGACGTGATGCTGGTGCTCCTGATCATCTTCCTGATCACCATTCCGGTGGTGGTGCAGCAGGTGCCCCTCGCCCTGCCCAAGGAGACCAATGAGCCGCTGGCGACCAAGCCCGAGAACATTGTCATTGCGGTCAACAAGGACGGCGACATGTTCTGGAACGGCAAGTTCGTCCCGGATACCAATGCCCTGCTGGAGAGGCTGAAAGCAGTGGCGGTTCAATTGCCGCAGCCGGAAGTGCATATCCGCGCCGATCAGGACGTTCGTTACGAATCGGTGGGCCGGGTGGTGGTGACCTGCCAGCGTGCCAGCATCCTGAAGATCGGCTTCATCACCGAGCCGCCGGTACGCGGCGGCTAAACCAATTCCAGCGAAAGGAACGATTCAATGGCCATGAATGTCGGCTCGAGCGGCGCATCGCGCGACCCTGAGGTGATGGTGGACATCAACACCACGCCGCTGATCGACGTGATGCTGGTGCTGCTCATCATGCTCATCATCACCATTCCGATCCAGACCCATGCGGTCAAGCTCAACATGCCGGTGGGCAATCCCCCGCCACCCGCCGCACCCCCGGAAATCGTCGCCATCGACGTCGATTTCGACGGCACGGTGCTGTGGAACGGCCAGGTGGTGCCGGACCGGCCCACGCTCGAATCGATGTTGAGCCAGGCGTCGAAGAAGGACCCGCAGCCGGAAGTTCACCTGCGCCCCAACAAGCTTGTCATCTACAAGCACGTGGCGGCGGTGATGGCGTCCGCGCAGCGTCTGGGCGTCAACAAGATCGGCCTTATCGGCAACGAGCAATACCTGGAGTGACGCTCCGCCACGACAATTTCCATTCCCCATTCATTCAGGATCGACTCGTCAATGACTCGTTTTCAACATGCCGGCGCAGGCCTCCTGCTCGCGGCGCTGGGCTTTTCCGCAATTCCATCCGGCGAGTGGGCGCTCCCGGCCGCCCATGCCCAGGACCAGGCAAAGGAGGCGGTCCGCCCGGAAGTGGGAACGCCGCTGCAGGCCGCGCGGGACCTGATGAAGGCGAACCGGGCGCGGGAGGCGCTCGCCAAGGTCAACGAGGCCGATGCTGCCGGCAACAAGACCTCCTACGAAAATTATCTCATCCACCATATGCGGGGTGCCGCAGCGAGCGCGGCGGGAGATACCGAGACCGCGGCAAGGTCGTTCGAGATCATCATCGCCTCGGGCCGGCTGTCAGTGGCCGAACAGGCCAAGCTGGTCGAGTCGATGGTCGGCACCTATTACCGGGCCAGGGACTATTCCAAGGCGGCTCTGTGGGCTTCACGTTTTCTGAAGGAACACCCGGGCAACCCGCAACTCCGCCAATTGCTGGCACAGGCGTATTACCTGAATAACGATTTCGCCCGCGCGGCCGCCGAGATGCAGTCCCGCGTGCAAGCCGATGCGCAGGCCGGCAGGACGCCGTCCGAAAGCGACCTGCAACTGCTGGCAAACTGCTATCTCAAGCTCAAGGACAATGCCGGCTATGTCGGCGCCGTCGAAAAGCTGGTCGCCCATTATCCGAAAAAAGAGTACTGGGCAGACGTCCTCGGCAAGATGCAGAGGAAATCAGGCTACTCCGGCCGCCTCGATCTCGATGTGTTCCGCTTGAAACTTGCGACCGGCAATGTGCGCGTTGCCGCCGACTACATGGAAATGGTGCAGCTTGCGTTGCAGGCCGGCGCCGCGGCGGAGGCGAAAAAAATCATCGATCAGGCTTTTGCGTCCGGCATGCTCGGTGCCGGACCGGAAGCGGAACGCCACAAGCGGCTGCGCGACCTGACCTTGAAAACCGTTGCCGACAATCAGAAGGCGCTTGCGCAGAATGAAGCCGATGCCAAGGCCGCATCCGACGGGATCGCCCTGCTGAACGTAGGCTTTGAAAACGTGACCTCAGGCCATTTCGACAAGGGACTTGCACAGATGGAACTGGGAATCCGCAAAGGCGGCCTGAAACATCCACAGGATGCCAGATTGCATGTTGGCATTGCCTATTTTTTGAGCGGCCAGAAAGCGAGAGCCCTCGAGGTGTTCAGGACCGTGCAGGGTGCCGACGGCACCGCGGACCTCGGGCGCTTGTGGATACTGCACGCCGCGCGGTCCGGGCCGTCGTGATGGGATGTTGACGGGGTCGAACCGGCGGAATGAAAAGGGCCTGCAGGAATGCAGGCCTTTTTTTTCGCGTCCTGTGACTGGCCGCCAATGGCCGTACAGGCAAGGGCGCGGGGCGCCAGACGGCTTCGTGCATCCTTGCATGGCCGGCTGCGCGCGCCTTCGGGCCTGGCGTCTGCCGCCCGAACCTGTCCCCGGTTTCAGGATTACAGCTTGTTGCGAAAACCGTGCGCCGGCTTTCCGCCTGTCGCTTCGGTGGCGTTCCGGGTGAACCAGCTCCGGGCGAGATTGCCCCAGCGGTGCATGTAGGTGTAGAGGACCGGGACCACGATCAGCGTCAGCAACGTTGAGGTGATGACGCCGCCAATGATCGCGCGGCCCATCGGCGCCTGCGTTTCGCCGCCGTCGCCGTGTCCGATCGCCAGCGGCAGCATGCCGAAAATCATCGCCATGGTGGTCATCAGGATCGGCCGCAGCCGCACCTGCCCGGAATCGAGGATTGCCTCCCGGAGCGGCTTGCCTTCGCGCAGTCCCTGGTTGGTGAAATCGACCAGCAGAATCGCATTCTTGGTCACCAGGCCCATCAGCATGATGAAGCCGATGATCGAGAACAGGTTGAGCGTGGTGCCGGTAATCAGCAGCGCGAGGAAGACGCCGATCAGCGACAGCGGCAGCGATGCCATGATGGCGAAAGGTTGCAGGAAGCTGCCGAACTGCGAGGCGAGGATCAGGTAGATGAAGATCACCGCCATCCCGAGCGCCGCGACCGCGGCGGCAAAGGACTCGTTCATTTCCTGCGTCTGGCCGCCCACGTTGAACCGGTAACCTGGCGGGAGATCGGGCTCCAGCTTCTTCAGCAGCGCCTGCACTTCGCTGCCCGCATCGCCTGCGGGACGGCCTTCCACGCCCGCATACAGCGACACCCGGCGCTGCAGATCAAGGCGCTTGACCTGCTGTGCGCTGAAGGTCGGCGCGAACTCCGCGACCTGGCGCAACGCCACCATGTGCGGCGTGCCATCCGCCTTGGTGCGGTTGCTGGTCATGTAGAGATTGCCGAGATCGGCGGCGACACGCCGGTCGGATTTCGCCAGCCTCACGTTGACGTCGTAATTCTGGCCATCGGCGCCCTGCCAATGCGAGATGGTATCGCCCGCGATCAGCGGCCGCAGCGCCTTGCCGATCTGCCCCGTGGTCAGGCCCAGATCGCTGGCGAGATCGTCGTTGATGCGAACCGCGATCGTCGGATTCGCCCCTCGTTCACTGCTCTCGAGATCGACAATGCCCTTGATCGTGGCGACCTGCTTCATCACCCCCTGCGAAATCTCGGTCAGTTTTCCGGCGTCCGGCCCGAGTATCGAAATGAAGATGGGCCGGTTCCAGCCGACCGCAAGCTCGACGCCGGCGATCGTTGAAAGCTTGGCCCGAATCGCCTTCTCCAGTTCCTTTTGCGATCGCCGATGGGTGTCCGAGCGCTCGCTCAGCTTGAGGTTGATGCGCGCATAGTTCTTGCCGTCATCCGTGCCCACGCTGGTGTCGGCGATGACGATTTCCGGGAAAGCTTTCAGCGCGTCCTCGACCTGGCGCACCTTGGCATCGGTATTGTCGAGACTCGACCCGATTGCGGTGTTGAGCCTGAGCGAGATGAATCCTTCATCGGTTTCCGGCATGAATTCGGTGCCGACCAGGGGCACGATGAAGAAGCTCCCGAAGAAACTCACGGTCGCGATAATGAGCACCTTCACCCGGTTGGACAATGCCCAGGCAAGCAGGGAGCCGTAGATTTCATGCGCACGTTCCACCACGCGTTCGATGCTTTCCATCATCCGTCCCAGCCACGGGACGCGTTTGAATCGGGCGCCCGGCGGATCGCGCCAGATCGAGGACAGCATCGGGTCCAGCGTAAAACTCACGAACAGCGACACCAGCACCGCGACTGCGACCGTGATGCCGAACTGGAAGAAGTAGCGGCCGATGAGGCCGCTCATGAAGGCAACCGGGATGAACACCGCGATGATCGCAAAGGTGGTCGCCATCACCGCGAGGCCGATCTCTTCGGTGCCCTCCCGCGCGGCCGTAAAGTGATCCTTGCCCAGGCCCAGGTGGCGCACGATATTTTCGCGCACCACGATCGCGTCGTCGATCAGCAGCCCGATGCACAGGCTCAGCGCCATCAGGGTAAGGTAGTTCAGGGTGAAGTGAAAGGCGAACAGGGCGGCGAAGGTCGCGATCACGGCGATCGGCAGGGTGAGCCCGGTGATCACCGTGCTGCGCCAGGAATGCAGGAACAGGAAGACGATGAGCACCGTCAGCGCCGCGCCTTCCAGTATCGTCACCTTGACGTTGGCGAGCGAGTTCTTGATGCCATCGGAGGTCGCATAGATGGTCTTGATCTCCACCCCTTCCGGCAGGCGTTTCTTGAGATCGGTGATCGCCGTTTTCACGCCCTCGCCGACCTCGATGATGTTGGCATCCTGCACCTTGAACACACCGATTCCGATGGAGCGCTTGCCGTTGATGCGCGAAATCGAAACTTCCTCCTGCTCGCCATCCACCACATCCGCAATCTGGCTCAGATAGACCGCCGCATTTCCCTGCCGCGCCACGATGATCTTGCCGAACCCCGCCGGGTCCTTGATCTTGGCTTCGACGCGCACCAGGTATTCGGTCGCACCGCTCGCAATGCTGCCGGAAGGAAAGTCCTGGTTGTTCGCCTGGATCGCGGCGATGACCTGGTCGACGCCGATTCCGTAGGCCTGCATCTGCGCCGGCTTGATGTAGATCAGCACCTGGCGGACGACGCTCCCGGTGACATTCACATTGCCGACGCCCGGCGCATTCTGCAGGCGCTTGACGATGATCTGGTCGGTGATGGTCGAGAGTTCGCGCAGGCTGTGTTTTTCGGATACCACCGCGAGGTTTACCACCGGCTGCTGGTCCTGCCAGTCGGCGCGGCTGACCAGCGGATCCTTGGCTTCCCTGGGAAATCCGGGGCGGATCTGCGCAACCTTGTCGCGCACTTCCTGGGTCGCCGAAGCCATGTCCGTGCTCAAGCGGAATTCGGCCTGCAGGAAACCAACGCCCTCTCTGGCGGTGGCATATATTTTCTTCACCCCATTGACCGTGTTCATCACGTTTTCGATGGGCTTGATCAGGTCGTTTTCGACCTGCTCCGGCGACGCGCCGGGGTACGCCACAGAGACGAACACGAAAGGATTGCTGACATCCGGCATTTGCTCGACCGGAAGCCGGTTGTAGGAAAAAATGCCGAGAACGAGCAGGGCCGCCATGATCATGGTGGCGAAGACTGGCTGGTTGATGCTGGTCTTGGTTATCCACATGTCAATTGGCCCACAAAAAATACCGGCTTGAAATCACTTGCCGGCCTGGTCACCCCGCTAGCCTGCGGGCTTTGGCGCCGGCTGCTTTGCAGGCTCCGGCGTGTTGGGGAGAGGTTTTTTCACGATGGCCGGCGCGCCGCTTTTCAGGCCATCGACCCTGGTCGCGACCACCATCGCGCCCTGCGTCAGGCCGGACTTGATTTCGGCGAATCCTTCGTTTTCGCTGATCGCCCCGGGCTCGACCACCTGCTTCAGCACACGGCCGGCATCGATACGGTAGACGTAACTGCGTTCGCCGTCCTTCTGCACGGCGGAAATCGGCACCACCAGTGCGGACTGCGCGCGCGCCAGGGTAATTTCGCCCTGAGCGAACATCCCTCCCCTGAGTTCCGCGCGCGGATTGGCGATCAGGATATACACCAGGATCGAGCGCGACCCCGCCTCAGCCACCGGGTTGATGCGCTCGACCTTGCCGGTAAACTTGCGCTTGTCGAACCCGTCGACCCGGATTTCAACTGCCTGGCCGATTTGGACATTGGGTATCTCGGTAGCCGGAACCGGCGCCTCCAGCTGCATGGTCGACAGATCCACCAGCATGACCATGGGCGCGTCGACCGCGGCCTTGTCGCCTCGTTGCACATGCCGCTTGGCAATGATGCCGGACATCGGCGCCTTGATCACGGTGTCGTTGAACGCCGTTTGCGCGATCTTGAGTTGCGCAGATGCCGATTCCACGGCGGCCTCGGCCACCTTGAGGCCGCTCTCGGTGTTGTCGAAGGCGTTCTGCGAAATGAAGTTCTGTCGAAGCAGCGCGTTGCTGTTGTCGCGGTTCTTCTGCGCCAGCGTGAGTTTGGCGCGCGCATCGTCAAGCGCCGCTTGTTGCGCATCGAGCCGCGATTTGGCGTCGGTCTGGTCCAAGCGGACCAGGACCTGTCCCGCGTTGACTGATTCCCCTTCCAGCGCCGCAACCGCCATCACTTCGCCTGCCACCTTGGCCTTCACGGTGGCCTGCCCGATTGGCTGCAGCGCGCCGGAAATCGGGGTGACCCTTCGCAGCTCGCGCTGCTCGACCGTAAACAGGTCGGTCGGTGCAAACTCAAAAACGCGTTCGGTTGCAGGCGCTTTCGGCGCTTCCGTTTTCCAGTTTGCCGCCACCCCGCCGGCAATGGCGATGGCAACCAACGCAAGTGCCGCAAACCACCAGCGCCGACGTTTCGGCGAGGCCTTCGGACCGATGTTCAGATTGTCCATTTTTTCATTTCTAATCATAGACGTTAAGGTGCATCAGTGGCTTGATACCCTGAGGGATTCGCGGTGCTTCCAGGGTTTGGACGCGCTGAGCCGCCGCGCCGGATTTGGCATTCGGTCTGACCGGCGCCGCAACTCCTTTCAGCCTCGACAAGGTCGCCATTTTACTGACAAATCGCCCGCGTCGGACACGTTTCATGACGCGTTTCCGGCGTTTCGTCGCAATTTTCTGGAACTCCCACGGTCGCTACGGGTATCTTCCGCGTACGCCTGCGGCAATGCCGCGCCAAAATCCGACCTCACCTCCATGACGACCCGCACCAATCTCCTGCACGGCCTCACTTTGAAGCGCTTCCTGACCGCGCTCCTGATCAATGCTCTGATCGCGGCCGCCTTGTATCGGTTCGTTTGGGACCACAATTTCGGATCCGCCATGGTAAGCACGCAGGTGGTCGGCCTGTCGATCCTGCTCAGCTGGACCTTGGCCTCGAACTGGAAGCAAACGCGTGTGCCCCCGCTGTTCGCCCAGTTGCTCGCGGTCGTTTGCGGATCGGCCGCGGGCGGCGTTCTCGTGGTTTTCGTGAAAGGCTACGATCTTGAACACGTGATAATGAATCCCGAGGGCCTGATCAACCTGGTGTCGCTGGGAATCATGTGGGGCGCGTTCATTGTCCTGATTGTGGTCGCACGTGAACGCGAGGCGCGGGCGCAGGCGGCGATGCACCAGGCCGCGGCGGAACGCCATCTTCACGGCAAGCAATTGCTCGAAGCCAGGCTGCAGCTGATGCAGGCGCAGATCGAGCCGCACTTCCTGTTCAACACGCTGTCGAGCGTGCAGCACCTGGTGGATACCGACCCCCCAGCCGCGTCGCGGATGCTCGGCGACCTCATCAAATACCTGCGCGCGGCTATGCCGCAGATGCGCGAGCAAGGAACCACGATCGGCCGCGAGGCGGAGCTGGCGCGCGCGTATCTTGCGATTCAGCGCGTGCGCATCGGCAATCGATTCGATTTTTCGATCGACATCCCGGAAATCCTCCTCGAACGGCGGTTTCCGCCGATGATGCTGCTGACGCTGGCCGAAAACGCGGTGAAGCACGGCTTCGAGACAAAGAGCTGTTGCGGCGAAATCCGCGTCACCGCACATGAAACCGGCAATGAGCTGGTCATCGAGGTCCGGGACAACGGCGCCGGCCTCGCCACCGATTGCCCGGCGGGAGTCGGCCTCGCCAACGTTCGCGAACGGCTGTCGACGCTGTACGGGGAAGCGGCGCGCCTGACCATCGAGGAAAACGTTCCGAGCGGTGTCTGCGCGCGGATCACCGTCCCCAACCAGACCCCCGCGGCGGCGGCAGGCAGCGCCGTGCCAGCGGCCGGCGCCGCCTGAGCGAAATGGCGGAGTTGGCACTACAATCCGCACTCCGCGTGCCGCTCCGGCGCCGGATGCCTGGCTCCTTGCCCGCCATGACCACCGCGATCATCGCCGAAGACGAACCGCTGATGCGCGAGCAGCTGAAGCGCAAGCTTGCCGTCGCGTGGCCGGAACTCGAGATCGTCGCCGAAGCCGGCGACGGGCGCATCGCGATCGAGGCATTTGAGCGCGAGCAACCGGATCTCATGTTCCTCGACATCCAGATGCCCGAGATGAACGGGATCGAAGTCGCGCGCAAACTCGCGGGACGCTGCCGGATCGTCTTCGTCACCGCGTACGACGACTTCGCGATTGCCGCGTTCGAACAGGGGGCGATCGACTACCTGCTGAAACCGGTCGAGGCGGACCGCCTGGCGGCGAGCGTGGCACGGCTGAGGGACCAACTCGGCAAACCGCTGCCCGATCTCGGCGCCATCGTCGAGCGGCTCGCGCAGGCTGCCGGCGCGGCATCGCCGCGGCTGCACTGGATCAAGGCCTCGATCGGCGCCAATGTCAGGCTGATTCCGGTCGAGGAAATTGCGTACTTCCAGTCCGATGAGAAGTACACCAGGGTGGTCACCACCGGCGCCGAGGCATTGATCCGCAAACCGATCCGGGAATTGATCGAAGAACTCGATCCGGCAGTATTCTGGCAGATTCACCGGGCGACGCTGGTCAACGTCAAGCACATTGCGGGCGTCGGGCGCGACTTTCGCGGACAACCGGAAATCCAGCTCAAGAACCGCAAAGACCGGCTCACCGTGAGCCGCCCGTTCGCGCACCTGTTCAAGCAGATGTGAAAGGCGTCATCGCGCGCGTACCGGCATCGGGTAGGTCGCGACGCTGGCGTTCCCTTCCCGGTCCACCGCCTGCACGCCGAACACGTAGTTGTCCTTCGATACGCCGGCCAGGGTGTGCCGGGTGACGTTGCCGACGAACGCGGCGTATTGCCAGAACGGCGCCGTGGTGTCGCGCCAGACGATGCGGTAACCCGCAATCTCGGGTTCGGCATTCGCCGCCCAGCGCAGCGTCGTATCGTTCTCGAGTTTCACCGTCTCCATCTCGACCTTCGCCGGGGCAGCCGGTCCCTGCGCCAGCGCTGCCAGCGCCGCCGCATTCACCTTTGCGACGCGCGCAGCGTAATCGAAATTCATGAATTCCGGCAGATCGCCGTATTGCACGCCATCGCGAATTTCCGGATTCTCGTGCTGGTGGCGGAAATTCTCGCGCGCTTCGGTAATGCGCACTGCGGCATAGCCATTCTCGAGGAACGGCATATGGTCGCCGCCGCGCAGGTAGCGGTCGCGTCTGAATACCACGCGCACCGGCAGTTCCGGAACATATTTCGCGCCTGCATCGCGCACGAACCGGGCAAGCTGGCGCGGCTGCGTATCGCTCTCGCCGCCGGTTTGGATCAGGGTGCGCTGCTCGGGCGTCGGTTCGAGTCCCGGCGGCAGGCCTTCGGCAAACAGGCGCACGTAACCATGTTCGGCGAGGCCATCCACGCCTTTCGAACCGCCCACGATGTCGTTGGTGATCATCCCGGCGACATTGATCCCCTGCTTTTTCGCCTGCCCGGCCCAGTGCGTGGATCCAAGCAGGCCCTGTTCCTCCCCGGCGACTGCCATGAACACGAGGGTCGCGCGATACCGGTGCGGCGCCATCGCGCAGGCAGTCACCATCACCGCCGCCGTGCCCGAGCCGTCGTCGTTTGCGCCGGGCGCGGCGCTCCTCGGGTCCATCACGTCGCGCGGCATGGAATCGTAGTGCCCGCTGACGACGAAGTGGCGGGCCGCCGCACCTTCCTCGCTGCCGCGCAATGTGGCAACGACATTGACCACCTTCACAGGCTCGGGGACGCGCTGCCCGGCCGCCTGCACGAACTCGTCGAACGCCACCTCGAGCCTGCCGCCGACCTCGCGATTGCAGCGTTCGAGTTCGTCCTTGATCCAGCGCCGTGCCGCGCCGATGCCCCGCGCCGGATTCTCGGTCTCGGACAACGCGTGACGGGTGCCGAAACTGACGAGCTTGCGCACGTAGGACTCGATGCGCGCGGCATCGATATTCGCGATTGCGGCGCGGATCGCCGGGCTCGGAAGCGCGAGTTGCGGATTGTCCAGCAGGGACACCTGCGGGCCATCGGCGGCGGCGGCGGACGCGACGGCGACGGCCAGCATGGCAACGATGCGCGTTCGATTGATCAACGGCATGGAGGTCTCCCGGTTCATTGCAGCACGGCCGGCTGCCAATGCTGCCGAAAAATTCTATACCCAATGCCCGCAATATCCGTATAATTCGCGCAAATTTCAAGGGTCTTGCCACATGGAGCTGACGCGATGCGCAGTCGATGGTGCCAACCGATCCCTAGGATTTGAGCCTGCCCGCATGCGGGGCGGAGCCGCGTGATGAGCGGCGCCCGAGCGATCCGCCGCCGTCCCGCCCAGGGCCCTTCCGCCCTCCTGCCCTCCCCGGAACATTCTTTCCTTGCACCCTTGCGCGACGTCGAAATCATCGGCGCCGCGATCGGCTGCGGCGCGCGCGACCCGCGCTGCGAATATGGGCCGGACGTCCTGCGCGACTGGGGACTTGCGGCGCGGCTTGCCGGCCTTGGCTGCAACGCGCATTGGGGCAGCCAGCTCTACCCCCATTACGGCGCCCACCGCACCGAGCCGGAGGCCATCGTTCCGGAATTCGCGACACGCCTCATGCTGGCGGTCGCCGCATCGCGATTGCGCGGCAAGTTTCCGCTGGTCGTCGGTGGCGACCATTCGTGCGGCATCGGCACCTGGAGCGGGGTGCACCGGGTTCTCTGGAGGCAGGGGCCGCTGGGGCTGGTGTGGATCGACGCGCACATGGACAGCCACACGCCTGAGACCACGCCGAGCGGCGCCCTGCACGGCATGCCGATGGCGGCGCTGCTGGGCTATGGCGATCCCCGGCTGGTCCACCTTGGCGGGATTCAGGTCAAGCTCGCGCCGAGGCAGGTGTGCCTGGTCGGCGTGCGCAGCTTCGAGCGCGGTGAAGCGGCGTTGCTCGCGCGCCTCGGCGTGCGCGTGTTCTATGCCGATGAAGTGCGCCGCCGCGGCATGCGCGAGGTGCTCGCGGAGGCCGTCGCGATCGCCCAGGCGGGAACGGTAGGGTTCGGCGTATCGATCGATCTCGACGCGATCGATCCGGAAGATGCGCCCGCCGTGGGGTCTCCGGTCAAGGCTGGAATACGCGGGACGGATCTGATCGATGCGCTCGGCATGCTGCGCGACAATCCGCGTCTGCTGGCGATGGAGATTGCCGAATACAACCCGTTCCTCGATGCGTCCCGCACAACTGCCGACCTGTTGCTGAGGATCGCCGGCGCGGTGGTCGCGCCCTCGGCTGCACGCCTCGCCGCCTGAGCGGTCGCCGGAGTCAAGGGCAGCGCCGCGGCACCGGTCCCGCCCTAGCGCTCCTTGCGCTCGAGGCTTTCCTTGTTGACCACTACCGCAGTCTTCTCCCGCAGCGACGCGAGAAAAGCCTCGAACTCGGTTTGGCCAAAGGTTCCGTACAACTGCTGTTCCCGCGCTTTGCGTTTGTCCGCATCGACGAGCTGCGGCTGGTTGACCCTGGTGATCCGGTAAATCGCCTGCGCGGCGCCTGAGACCTCCGCCATCGTGAATGCAGGCAGCTTGGCGACATCTGCCCTGAACACGGCTGACAATGCCTCCGCGGCAAGGCCTTGCGGATTCTGCAGCGACACCACTTTCGGCGCACCCCATTTCACCTCGGGGTTACCGCCTTTTCTCATTTCGGCCAGCATTTCCTCGGCCCGCTTGCGTGCGAGACTGGCAGCCTCCCGGGTTCGCAGGATCAGGCCGATGGCCGCTTCGACCTCCGCGAGTTCCTTCATCTTGGCGGGTTGATATTCGATGACGCGCGCCGCAACCAGCGTGCTGGGTGCGGTTTCGACGGCCTCGGTATTGCGCTTGTTCTTGATCGCGTCGTCGGAAAACAGCGCGTTCAGCAGTTTTTCGTTGCTCAGTGCCGGCGCAACGTCAGCGGCGTTTCCTTTGCTGAACAAAGCCGTGCGCTGAAGCCTCAGTTTCAGGCGGTCGGCCGCAGGCTGCAGACTGTCGGCCTGCTCATAGACCAGGTTGCTGAAGGTCTCGGCGATTTCGGCGAATTTCTTCTGTGCCTGCTGCTTGCGCATCTCGCGTTCGATCTCGCCCGACACTTCGGCGAACGACCGCCCGCCTTCCGGCTGAATCCTGGCGAGCTTGATGATGTGAAAACCGAAGTCGGACTCGACGACGCCGGAAATCTCCCCTTCCTTCAGCGCGAACGCCGCATCGTCGAACGGCTTCACCATCATGCCGCGCGAGAACAGGCCGAGGTCGCCGCCCTTGACGGCAGAACCGGGATCCTGCGAATTCCTGGCCGCGAGGTCGGCGAAGCCTGCTGGATTCTTCTTCACCTGAGCCAGCAACTCTTCCGCCCGCTTTTTCGTCCGGGCGCGCTCGGCGTCAGGCGCCCCTTTGGGCACGCCGAGCAGGATGTGGCTCGCCTGGCGCTGCTCCGGCGTCCGGTACTGCACCTGATGGCCGTCATACCAGGCCTTCATTTCATCCTGGCTCACCACCGTCTGCTCGGCAAGTCTGTCCAGCGACAATGCAAGGTACTCGGCAGAAACCTGCTGCGCGACTTCAAAGGTTTTCTTGTTCTCCTCGTAATACTTTCTCACCGCCTCCGGCGTCACCTGCGCGGCCGATAAAAACTGCCCGGGTTGGAGCACATGCTCCTCGACCTCGCGCTCCTGCTCGTTGATGCCCTGCCAGCGCGCCAGCGCGGTTTTCGACAGCATCCCGCTGCCTTCGATTGCGCCGGTCAGCTGCCGCAGCGTCAGGTCGCCCCGCATGCGGGACTCGAACATTGCGGGCGACATGCCCTGGGCGCGGACGGCCTGCTCGTAGCGCTCCTTGGAAAATTTCCCGGCATCCTGAAATGCCGCGATCCCGAGAATGGTGTCGCGCAATTCCTCGTCCGTGATGATGAGACTGGCGCGCGCGGTCTCCATTGCCAGCAAACGGCGGTCGATCAGCTGGTTGATCAGTGTCCGGCGTGACTCCGCGGTGTCGAATTTGTCCGCATCGAATGCCCGACCGAACATGTTTCGCATCTGCTCCTGCTGATCGCGCAAAGCCTGATTGAACTCGATCTGGTTGATCGGCTGGCCGCCGACACTGGCGATTTCGCGCGAGCTATCGGTGTTGCGCACATAGGAGTCGACGCCCCAGAACGCAAACGGAACGGCGATCAGCGCAAGAACAATCTGGATGAGACGATGCTGGGTGCGGACGAATTCGAACATGGATCCCGTGGAACAATCAAAAATACAGTGAACCTGCATAGAAAAAAAGGCGAACCGGGGTTCGCCTTTCATTCGTCGCTTGGCGGAGTGGACGGGACTCGAACCCGCGACCCCCGGCGTGACAGGCCGGTATTCTAACCAACTGAACTACCACTCCTGTGATCTGTTCCGGCTCTGCGTACATGGCGGCTGGTGGGTGCTGAGAGGCTCGAACTCCCGACATTCGCCTTGTAAGGGCGACGCTCTACCAACTGAGCTAAGCACCCGCTAGGCATCCGCCCTCAGCGCCACCGACGTTTCCCTGAACGCCAGCGCCTGCATGCAACGCGGTCCCGACCGCACCGCGGCATGGTGGTACTGCAAAAAGCGCGCTAGTTTAGCGCATCCTTCAGCGCTTTGCCAGCGCGGAATTTCGGCACGCGCGCCGCCTTGATCTTGATGGTGGCGCCAGTACGCGGGTTGCGGCCGTTGCGCGCACCGCGCTTGCCGACATAGAAGGTGCCAAACCCGACGAGTGTCACCATGCCGCCTTTCTTCATCGAAGTCTTGATCGACGACACGGTGGCGTCGAGCGCCCGCCCTGCCGCGGCCTTGGAGATATCCGCTGCCTTGGCGATCTGGTCAATGAGTTCGGATTTATTCACGTTAGCCCCCTCGGAAATGTGCATTTGGAAGAACGGACGACGACCATGGAAAAGCTTTATAACAAGGCCGATTGCCCTCGTCAAGCGGACACGGCTGCTGTTGCCGCATCACGATTTCCGAAATGAAAAAGGCCATTCCTGCAGTTCAAAAAATACGCGGATCCAACTACCCCGGCTTTGCCTGAAGTCAAGGAAACCAGTGCATTCCACCGCGGTCAGTGCTTGATCACCACTGGCTTCTGCTCGGCCACCGGGACCGGCAGAGCTTCAACCTCGACCTTGGGCGGGATGGGCTCCGGCAGGCGTTCGAGGGCCAACTCGAGCACGCGATCGATCCACTTGACCGGCACGATTTCGAGACGGTCCTTGATGTTCTCGGGAATCTCCGCAAGGTCCTTGACGTTCTCCTCGGGAATGAGCACGGTCCTGATGCCGCCGCGGTGCGCCGCGAGCAGTTTCTCCTTGAGTCCGCCGATCGGCAGGACTTCGCCGCGAAGCGTGATCTCGCCGGTCATCGCGACGCCCGCGCGCACCGGGATCCCGGTCAGCACCGAAACCATCGCGGTACAGATGCCGATGCCCGCGCTCGGTCCGTCTTTCGGCGTGGCGCCTTCCGGCAGGTGGATATGGATGTCGTTCTTCTGGTAGAAGTCGTCGGCAATTCCCAGCGTGGCCGAGCGCTTGCGCACCACCGACAGCGCGGCCTGGATCGACTCCTGCATCACGTCGCCCAGCTTTCCGGTCGTAATCGTCTTGCCTTTCCCCGGCACCGCGACGGCTTCGATGGTGAGCAGCTCGCCGCCGACTTCCGTCCAGGCAAGCCCGGTGACCTGTCCGACCTGGTTGTTTTCCTCGGCGATGCCGTAGGTGAAACGCCGCACCCCGAGGAACTTGTCGAGGTTTCGCGCGTTGATCGTGATCTTCCTGTCGCGCTGCTGCATCACCAGCGTCTTCACCACCTTGCGGCAGATCTTGGAAATCTCGCGTTCCAGCGCACGCACCCCGGCTTCGCGCGTGTAGTAGCGCACGATGTCGCGCAGCGCGCTTTCCGCGATCGCGAGCTCCTTCTCCTTCAGGCCGTTGTTCTTGAGCTGTTTCGGCAGCAGATAGCGTTGCGCGATATTCACCTTTTCGTCTTCCGTATAACCTGAAAGACGGATCACCTCCATGCGGTCGAGCAGCGGCGCGGGGATGTTGAGGGTGTTCGCGGTGGCGACAAACATCACTTCCGCAAGGTCGTATTCGACCTCGACATAGTGGTCGGTAAAGGTGTTGTTCTGTTCCGGATCGAGCACTTCGAGCAACGCCGAGCTCGGGTCGCCGCGGAAGTCCTGCCCCATCTTGTCGACCTCATCGAGCAGGAACAAGGGGTTCCTGACTCCGACCTTGGTCATGTTCTGCAGGATCTTGCCCGGCATCGAGCCGATGTAGGTGCGGCGATGCCCGCGGATTTCCGCCTCGTCCCGCACGCCGCCCAGCGACATGCGCACGAACCTGCGATTGGTCGCGCGCGCGATCGACTTGCCGAGCGAGGTCTTGCCGACCCCGGGCGCGCCGACCAGGCAGAGGATCGGCGCCTTCAGCTTGTCCACCCGTTGCTGCACGGCCAGATATTCGAGAATGCGTTCCTTGACCTTGTCGAGCCCGTAGTGATCCTCGTCCAGGATCTTCTGTGCGGCGTTGAGGTCGGAACTGATCTTGCTGCGCTTTCGCCAGGGCAGCCCGATCAGGATCTCGATGTAGTTCCGGACCACCGTCGCTTCGGCAGACATCGGCGACATCAGGCGCAGTTTCTTCAGTTCCGCCAGCGCCTTCACCCTGGCCTCCTTGGGCATTTTCGCGGCCTTGATCTTCTTGTCCATCTCCTCGAGATCGGCACCTTCCTCACCCTCGCCGAGTTCCTTCTGGATCGCCTTCACCTGCTCATTGAGGTAGTACTCGCGCTGGCTTTTTTCCATCTGCCGCTTGACGCGGCCGCGAATGCGCTTCTCAACCTGCAGGATGTCGAGTTCGGTTTCCAGTTGCGACAGCAGGTGCTCCAGCCGGGCCTTGACGTCGAACATCTCGAGCACCTGCTGCTTCTGCTCGAGCTTGAGCGGCAGGTGCGCCGCGATCGTGTCCGCGAGGCGGCCCGGCTCTTCGATTCCGGCGAGTGACGTGAGAATCTCGGGGGGAATCTTCCGGTTGAGCTTCACGTACTGGTCGAACTGGGCAATGATCGCGCGGCGCATCGCTTCGACTTCATGGTTCTGGCCGACTTCCGCCGGAATCGCGATCGCGCTGGCGACGTAATGGCTGCCAAGGTCCGAGACGTCGCGAATGCGCGCGCGCCGCGCGCCCTCGACCAGCACTTTCACGGTGCCGTCGGGAAGCTTCAGCATCTGCAGGATGTTGGAGACGCAGCCGATCTGGTAGAGATCCTCGGCGCCGGGATCATCCTTCGCCGCCGACTTCTGCGCGACCAGCATGATGCTTTTGCCGGCTTCCATCGCGGCTTCCAGCGCCTTGATCGACTTCGGCCGGCCGACGAACAGCGGGATCACCATGTGGGGGAAAACGACGACGTCGCGCAGCGGCAACAGCGGCAACTGGATGGGTTCGGTGGACAGAGACTGACTGGACATGTTTGCTGGGTCCGGAAATAAAAGGGTTCTTCGCCCCAAATGGGGGCACGCAGGCGGATATCAAGCACCCGCGCGGCCGGCGGGCCGCGGCTAGTTGGAGCCCGATACCTTCGGCTGGTCCGAATAAATCAGGATCGGCTTCGACTCGCCGGTAATAGTCGATTCGTCCACCACCACCTTGATCACGTTTTCCATGCCCGGCAGCTCGTACATGATGTCGAGCAGCGTGCTCTCGATGATCGAGCGGAGCCCGCGCGCACCGGTCTTGCGCTTAAGCGCCTTCCTGGCGATCGCCGTCAGCGCCTGCGGCCGCACTTCGAGTTCTACGCCTTCCATCGAGAACAATCTCTGGAACTGCTTGATCAGCGCGTTCTTCGGCTCGACCAGGATCTCGATCAGCGCCGTCTCGTCAAGTTCCTCCAGTGTCGCAATCACCGGAAGCCGCCCGACGAACTCCGGAATCAGGCCATACTTGATCAGGTCTTCGGGCTCGACCTCGCGGAGTACCTCGCCGATTTCCTTGGCGTCGCTGAGGCTTCTCACCTGAGCGCCGAAACCGATGCCGCTCTTCTCCGAGCGGTTGCGAATCACTTTCTCCAGGCCGTCGAACGCGCCTCCGCAGACGAACAGGATGTTGGTGGTGTCGACCTGTACGAAATCCTGGTTCGGATGCTTGCGCCCGCCCTGTGGCGGCACCGAGGCGATGGTGCCCTCGACCAGCTTCAGCAGGGCCTGCTGCACGCCTTCGCCGGAAACGTCGCGCGTGATGGACGGATTGTCCGACTTCCGGGAAATCTTGTCGATCTCGTCGATGTAGACGATGCCGCGCTGCGCCTTTTCGACCTCATAGTCGCACTTCTGCAGCAGCTTCTGGATGATGTTCTCGACGTCCTCGCCAACGTAGCCTGCTTCAGTGAGCGTCGTCGCATCCGCCATCACGAACGGCACATTGAGCAGCCGCGCCAGCGTCTGCGCAAGCAAGGTCTTCCCGGAACCGGTGGGACCGATCAGCAGGATGTTGCTCTTGGCGAGCTCTATTTCGTCCTGCTTGGAGAGGTGCTTGAGGCGCTTGTAATGATTGTAGACCGCGACCGAGAGGATGCGCTTGGCGTGGACCTGGCCGATCACGTACTGATCCAGGATCGCGCAGATTTCCTGCGGGGTCGGCAGGTCGGACTTGGTCGGCTTGTTGACCTGGCTGCTGGTGGTCTCGTCGCGGATGATGTCGTTGCAAAGGTCAATGCATTCATCGCAGATGAACACCGACGGTCCCGCGATGAGCTTTCTTACCTCGTGCTGGCTCTTGCCGCAAAACGAGCAATACAGCAGCTTTTCTCCACTGACTTTCTTGTCTGACATGTAACCGTCCCCGCCGTCCGGCGTTTTAACCTGGGCGAATGTTTCAGGCCGCCTCGCCCCTGTTCGTCATCACCTTGTCGATGATACCGTACTTCAGCGCATCTTCCCCCGACAGGAAATTGTCCCGGTCGGTATCCTTCTCGATCGATTTCACCGTCTGGCCGGTGTGCTTTGCCATCAGGTCGTTCAGGCGCGCCCGCAGGTAGAGCACTTCCTTGGCCTGGATCTCGATATCCGAGGCCTGTCCCTGGAAGCCGCCCGACGGCTGGTGAATCATCACCCGCGAGTTCGGCAGGCAGTAGCGCTTGCCCGCCGCGCCCGCCGCCAGCAGGAATGCGCCCATGCTTGCCGCCTGCCCGACGCACAGGGTGCTGACGTCGGGTTTCACGAACTGCATGGTGTCGTAGATTGCGAGGCCGGCAGATACCGATCCGCCGGGGGAATTGATATAGAAGAAAATGTCCTTATCGGGATTTTCCGACTCGAGATACAGGAACTGGGCGACGATGAGGTTCGCCGTAATTTCGTTTACCGGACCGACCAGAAACACCACGCGTTCCTTCAGCAGGCGCGAATAGATGTCGTAAGCGCGCTCGCCGCGCCCGCTCTGCTCGATCACCATCGGGATCAGGCCGAGCGAACTGGTTTCGACTCCCTGCGCGGTGTCGCCCGCGCCCTGCTGCGCGTAAGGATGCTGCCAGCTCATTGTTGGTTCCTCATCAAGTCGTCAAATGCCACCGCGGTGTCAACGACGTTGGCGCGCTCCATCACCCAGCTCACCACGTTGTCCTCGAGCACGTTCCCCTCGACGTCCTGCAGGCGTTTCGGATCCGAGTAATACCAGGTCACGACCTCGCCTGCGTCCTCGTAGCTCTGCGCAAGATCGTCGACCACCGCGCGTACCTGCTCCGGCTTGGCCTGCAGCCCATTGGCGCGCACCAGCTCGGACACGATCAATCCCAGGGCCACCCGGCGTTTCGCCTGCTCGGCGAACAGGTCCGGCGGCAACGCCACCCCGGGCGCTTTCACCCCCCGCGAAGCGAGGTCGCGTTTCGCCGTTTCGATCAGTCCCTGAATTTCCATGTCGATCAATGAATTTGGAAGGTCCAGCGGCGTCGATTCCACCAATGCTTTCATCACCTGATCCTTGAGCTTCACTTGGACGCGCTTCCTGACTTCACGCTCCAGGTTCTCCCTGATCTGCACCCGCATTTCTTCGAGGTCGCCACTCGCCACGCCGAGGCTCCTGGAGAACTCCGCATCCAGTCCCGGCAGTTTCGGTTCCTCCACCCGGTGCAGCGTAACCGTGAAACTCGCCACCTTGCCCGCAAGGTCCTTCGCGCCATAGTTTGCCGGGAACGCCACATCGAAGGTCCTGGTGGAGCCGGGCGTCATGCCTTCGACGTTGCGGTCGAAGTCCGCAAGCATGCGGCCCTCGCCGACCACAAAGCTGAAGTTCCTGGACGACCCGCCGTCGAATGCCACACCCTCGTGCAAGCCGTCGAAATCAAGCGTCACCCGGTCGTCCCTGGCGGCCGCCCGATTCACCGGCACCAGAGCCGCACGCTGCTTGCGCAGGATCTCAATGGTCTTGTCGACCTCGGCGGCGCCAACTTCAATCGTCGGCCGCTCGACGGTGGTTCGCGCGAGGTCACCGATCGCAATTTCCGGATACACCTCGAACGTCGCGCTGAACGCAAGGCTGTTGCCGTCCCCGTCGCTCTTCGGCTCTATCCTCGGATAACCGGCGACCCGCAGATTCTGATTTCGCACCGCATCGCCGAAACTCTTCTCCACGGCGGCGCCGATCACTTCCGAACGCACCTGTGGTCCGAACTGCTTGGTCACAATTTTCATCGGCACTTTGCCCGGCCGAAAACCGTGCAGGCGCACCGTCCGCGCCATCTGCCTGAGGCGATCTTCGACCTCGCGCTCGATCTGGTCGTGCGGGACCTCCATCACCAGCCGCCGCTCGAGCTTGCCCAGAGTTTCAATCGTCATTTGCATCAAACCCCATTCCCCGTAATCTGCTGCATTCAAAAAATCAACCCCGGTCCGGGCCCCGCGCGTTGCTGGTGCGAAGGGGGGGACTCGAACCCCCAAGCCTTGCGGCGCTGGAACCTAAATCCAGTGCGTCTGCCAATTCCGCCACCTTCGCCTCGCACGCGTCGGGGCAGCGGCTCCGGGTTTCCGGCGCTCGCCGGTGCCGCCGCCATTGCCGAAGCGGCACATGACCGCGGCCACGGCATCCCGCTCAACATATTATTTTACCTCACCAGCCCTTATACTGTCAGCCGCCCACCACGGCGGGCGTTCGATACTCTGACACCAAGCCCCTGACCCGATACGGATTTGCCCCTACATTCATGGGTGCCGGCCATTACGAGAATTTTCCGGTCGCGTCGGCTCTCCTTCCGGCCGCGCTGCGCCGCCCCGTCGCCGTCATCTACCGATTCGCGCGAACTGCGGATGACTTCGCCGATGAAGGCGACATCGCGCCCGAGGCGCGTCTCGCCAGCCTGCAAGGCTATCGCGAAGAATTAGGCCGCATCGAACGCGGGGCCCTGCCTGCCGATCCGCTGTTTGCCGAAATCGCTGCAATTGCAAGGCAATTTGCGTTGCCGCTGCAACTGTTTCGCGACCTGCTCGATGCCTTTTCCCAGGATGTGCAGAAGACGCGCTATGCCGATTTCGCGGAGTTGCTCGATTACTGCCGCCGCTCGGCGAATCCGGTCGGCCGCTTGCTGCTCCATCTGTTCGACGCCGCGACACCGGCGCACCTCGCGCAGTCGGACCGCATCTGCACCAGCCTGCAACTCATCAACTTCTGGCAGGATGTGCCGATCGATTTCGCCAAGCACCGGGTCTATTTGCCGCAGGACGATCTGTCACGCTTTGGCGTCACCCTGGACCAGATCGCACGCCGGGAGGTGGATGAGCCGTGGCGGAACCTGATGCGGTTCCAGATCGATCGCGCGCGCGCCATGATGCTTGACGGCAGCCCGCTCGGCCGAAGTCTTCCCGGCCGCCTCGGTCTCGAGATACGCACCATGGTCCAGGGCGGCCTGCGAATTCTCGACAAACTCGAAGGCGCGGGCTGCGACATGTTTCGTCATCGCCCGGTGCTGCGGGCCTGGGACTGGCCGCTGTTGTTTGCCCGCGCGCTCTGACATGAGCCGTCGTCGCCACGCTGGCAACCGCCTGCAATCGCCACCAGGCAGACCGATTGAATCTCACGTGCCGCAGAATGAATATTGTCAGCAGAAGGCCGCCGGATTGGGGCGCGCGGCCGATGCATTTCGAATTCACGATTTGGCACTTCAGTAGCGTTCCATGTCACCCGACGATTATTGCCAGCAGAAGGCCGCGCAGAGCGGCTCCAGCTTCTACTACTCGTTCATGTTCCTGCCACCGGAGCGGCGGCGCGCGATCACTGCGGTCTATGCGTTCTGCCGCGAGGTGGATGATGTCGTCGACGAGTGCAGCGATCTCGCGCTCGCCCGCACCAAGCTCGCGTGGTGGCGCAGCGAAATCGCCAGCCTGTTCGAGGGCAACCCGCGGCATCCCGTCACCCGCGCGCTGCAGCCCTGCCTCAAGCCATTCGACCTCAGGCACGATTTGATGAACGAGATCCTCGACGGCATGGAAATGGACCTGGCGCAGAACCGCTATCTCGATTTCGCAAACCTTGAACTCTACTGCCACCGCGTGGCAAGCGCGGTCGGGCTGCTCGCCGCGCGCATTTTCGGCTTTTCGGACCCGAAAACGCTCGACTATGCGAAAGACCTTGGCATGGCCTTCCAGCTCACCAATATCGTTCGCGACGTCGGCGAGGATGCGCGCAAGGGGCGCATCTACCTGCCGCAGGACGAACTGGCCCGCCACCGCGTGAGCCCGGCGCAGATTCTCGACGCCAGGTACGACGAAAATTTTGCACGGCTGATGGCGGTACAGGCAGACCGCGCCGAAAACTACTATGCAAAGGCGCTTGCCGAGCTCCCCGCGGCCGACCGCGTGGCACAACGCCCGGGGCTGGTGATGGCGGCGATTTACCGCACCCTGCTCGATGAAATTCGCCGCGACGGCTATCGCGTGCTCGACCGGCGGACGGCGCTCACGCCGATTCGCAAGCTTTGGATAGCCTGCCGGACATGGATCACCGCATGAGCCGGACCGCCGTCATCGGCGGCGGCTATGCCGGCATGGCCGCGGCAGTGGACCTGGCCGACGCCGGCAAGCCGGTCACCGTATTCGAGGCGGCAAAGGAACTCGGCGGCCGCGCGCGCCGGGTCACGTTGGGTGGAGTCGCGCTCGACAACGGCCAGCATATTCTGCTCGGCGCCTACCGCGAGGTGCTGGCGCTGATCGGGCGTGTCCACCCCGGCGCGGCACATGCCATGCTGCGCCAGCCGCTGTCGATTTTCATCGCCGGCGAATTCCGGCTTGACGCGGCGCGCCTGCCGGCGCCGTTCGACCTGGTGCTCGGACTCGCGCGCGCCCGCGGCCTCGGCATCGGCGAACGCTTTGCCGCCGCGGCTTTCATGCTGCGCATGCGGCTTTCCCGATTCCGCCTGCCGGAGGACACCAATGTCGCCGCATTGTTGCGGGACGCCGGGCAGGGCGAACGCGCTGTGCGCCTGCTGTGGGGGCCGCTGTGCGTATCCGCGCTCAATACCAATACCGCCGACGCTTCGGCGCAGGTGTTCCTCAACGTGCTGAAGGACGGCCTGCTCGGCGGCAGCGGGGACAGCGACCTGGTGATACCGCGCGAGGATCTCACCAGCCTGTTCCCGGCGCCGGCCGCCGCCTACGTCGCAACGCGCGGCGGCAATATGCTGACCGGCACCACGATCCGCGACATCGTCGCGATCCCCGGCGGCTACTGCCTCGGCGGCGATCCGGGTGCGGCGTGCTATGACAATATCGTTATCGCCGTTTCACCGCACCGCCTCGCTCCGCTGATCGCCGCGCTGCCTGCGCTTGGCGACCTCGCCGCGATGGTCGGGCGCTTCGACTACGAACCGATCAGCACCTGCTACCTGCAGTATGCCGGAACGGTAAGGCTGCCCGAGCCGATGACCGGGATGCCGCAGGGCAACGGGCGGATCGGGCAGTGGGCATTCGATCGCGGCGTCCTGTCCGGGCATCAGGGCCTGGTCGCCATCGTGGTCAGCGCCTCGGGTCCGCAACAGAGCCTGGCGCAGGAGGAACTCGCCGCACGGCTCAATGCCGAGCTCGCGGCGATCGTTCCCGGCCTGCCCCAGCCCGCCTGGTCGCGGGTCATCACCGAAAAACGTGCGACCTACTCGTGCCGGCCCGGCATGGTGCGCCCCGCGGTGCGCACGGCGCTGCCCGGTATTTTCCTGGCCGGCGATTACCTGGAGAGCCGGTATCCGGCGACGCTCGAAGCGGCCGTGAGGAGCGGGCGCGCGGCGGCGCGCTGTGTGCTTGCGCGCCGGGGCTAGGCATTCCCCGGCAAAGCGGTGGGCTGCAAGGCTAGCGAATCGCGGCGACCGCCTGTTCGATGCGATCGACGGCGACGATTTCGATGCCGTCGCCAGGATGCTTCGGCGCATTGGCCTTTGGAATGATCGCGCGCGTAAAACCGAGCTTCGCCGCTTCCTTCAGGCGTTCCTGACCGCGCGGCGCGGGCCGGACTTCTCCGGCGAGACCGACCTCGCCGAACGCCACCGTCTTGCCTTCGATCGGCCGCCCGCGCAGAGACGACACCACTGCAAGCAGCACCGCGAGATCGGCTGCAGGCTCGGTGATGCGCACCCCGCCGACGGCGTTGACGAACACGTCCTGGTCAAAGCAGGCGATGCCCGCGTGCCGGTGCAGCACCGCGAGCAGCAGGGCGAGCCGGTTCTGTTCGAGGCCGACGCTCAGCCGGCGCGGGTTGGGCGCGTGCGCTTCATCCACCAGCGCCTGGATCTCGACCAGCAGCGGCCGGGTGCCTTCCTGCGTGACCAGCACGCACGAGCCGGCGACGTCCTGGCTGTGCTGCGACAGAAACAGCGCCGAGGGATTGGACACGCCCTTCAAGCCTTTCTCCGTCATCGCGAACACCCCCAGCTCGTTCACTGCGCCGAAACGATTTTTGAATGCGCGTACCAGGCGAAAACTCGAGTGGGTGTCGCCTTCGAAATACAGCACGGTATCGACGATGTGCTCAAGCACACGCGGCCCGGCAATGGCGCCTTCCTTGGTAACGTGGCCGACGAAGATCACGGTGGCGCCGCTGTGCTTGGCGAAGCGCGTCAACTGTGCCGCGCACTCGCGCACCTGCGCGACGCTGCCGGGCGCCGAGGTCAGCGCCTCCGAGTACACGGTCTGGATCGAATCGATGACGACGAGTTCGGGCTTCTCGGCGGCGAGCGTCGCCTGGATCTTTTCCAGCTGGATTTCCGCGAGCAGCCTGAGCTCGCCTGCATCCAGCGCGAGGCGTTTCGCCCGCAACGCGATCTGCGCCGCCGACTCCTCGCCGGAAACGTAGAGCGACTTTCGCCTGCGGCCGATCTGCGAGAGCGCCTGCAGCAACAGGGTCGACTTGCCGATGCCGGGGTCGCCGCCGATCAGTACCACGCCACCCGCCACCAGGCCGCCGCCCAATACGCGGTCGAACTCGCTGATTCCGGTGGCAAGGTACGGCTCGTCGCGCGCATCGAGGTCGCCAAGCTTCAGCACCTTGCCGGTTCCGCCGACGGCACTGAAGCGGTTCGCCCCCTTCGCCACCACGACTTCGGCGATGCCTTCGACGAGCGTATTCCACTGCTCGCAATGCGGGCACTGGCCCTGCCACTTTGGCGACTGGCCACCGCATTCGCTGCAGGTGAAAATGGTCTTTGCCTTGGCCACGCTCAGGTCTCGACCACGGGTACCCGCTGTGCCAAGGCGCACAGCATTTCATAGCTCACGGTCCCGGCGTGCCTTGACACTTCGTCTGCGGCGAGTCCGTTGCCCCAAAGGGTGACTGGGGTGCCAACGCCGAAGTCGCCATGCGCGGAGAGATCGATGGTCAGCAGGTCCATCGACACTCTGCCGACGGTCGCCGTGCGCTTGCCCGCAACCAGCACCGGCGTTCCGGACGGCGCATGGCGCGGATAGCCGTCGGCGTAGCCGCAGGCGACGACGCCGATCCGCATCGGCTGCCCGGCGCGGAAAGTACCGCCATAGCCGACTTCGTCGCCGGTGTGCAGGTCCTGCACGGCGATGATTTCGCTGCCCAGGGTCATCGCCGGTTTCAGGCCCAATGTCTCGGCAGTCACGTCCGGAAATGGCGAGCAGCCGTAGAGCATGATGCCGGGACGCACCCAGTCGCAGGCGGTTTCCGGGTAACGCAACAGGGCGGCGGAATTGGCGACTGAGACCGGAAAATTGAAGCCGCCTGCCGCTCCCCGAAACAGCGCGAGTTGCCCGGCGACACCGCGCTTGCCGTCGGCATCGGCAAAATGCGTCATCAGCGTGATCCCGGATACCGCGCGGCAGCGCTTCAGCCGGCCGATCGCCTGCGCGAATTGTTCCGGCGGGAATCCCAGCCGGTTCATTCCGGTGTTGAGCTTGACGAACACCGGGATCGCCATCGGCAGATCGGCGGCTTCGAGCAACTCGACCTGCCATAGCGAATGGATTGCCGGCGTGAGGCGGTAATGCGCAACCAGCAGCAGATCGTCGTAGCCGAAGAATCCCTCCAGCAGGAGAATCGGCTTTTCATGCCCGGTGTCGCGCAGCCTTGCCGCGTCCTCGAGATCAAGCAGTGCGAAGCCGTCGGCCGGGCCAAACGCGGGCGCCACGCGCAGCAACCCATGCCCATAGGCATTGGCCTTCACCACCGCCCACACCCGTGCGTCGCCGGCATGGCGCCGTGCGACGCCGAGGTTGTGCTCGAGCGCCGGCCTGGAAATGAATGCGCGGATCGGGCGCGTCACCTGAATCCACGGCGCCTATTTGGCCGCCATTTCGCGCATGCGTTTCATTGCGAATTCGGCGAAGGTGTTGATCAGGCGGGAGCGGAACCGCTCCTTCGGGTAGACCATCGAAAGCTTGCGGATCAGGCGCGGCTGCAGTGGAACCGACACGATCTCCGCGATCTTCTGTTCCCTGGCGGTTGCGACGCGCGAAGCGATGGCAAAGCCGAGGCCGGTCTCGACCACGCCCTTCTGCGCCTCCGGGCTGCCGAGTTCGATCACGACATTGATGTCTTCGGGCGCGACGCCCTGGCTGCGAAAATAATTGTCGGTGACTTCCCGCGTTCCCGATCCCGGCTCGCGGCTGATCAGCGGATATGCGGCGAGTTGTTTCGCGGTGACCTGCCTGAATTTCGCCAGCGGATGGTCCGCCTTGCAGATCACCTGCAACTCGTCGTCGCAACAGACTTCGGTCTGCAGGCTCGGAAGATGCGAGGCCGATTCGATGAAACCGATATCGATGGTGTGCGCGGCAACCCGGTTCTCGATGGTCTCGGAGTTGGCGACCGAAAGCCGCGGCTTCACGCTGGGAAACTGCGCCTTGAATTCGCCGAGGATGCGCGGCAAGAGGTATTCGGCGATCGTCATGCTGGCGCCGATCTGCAGCGAGCCGCTCACTTCGCCGGTCAGGTTGCGGATGCGCTGGTCCAGCTCCTCGGACAGGTTGAGGATCTTCTCCGCGTACTCCAGCACCAGCTCGCCGGCAGGCGTCAGCGTAATCCTGCCGTGCCCGCGGTCGAACAGGCGCGTGTTGCAATGCTCCTCGAGCTGCTTGATCTGGAAGGTCACGGCCGGCTGGGTCATGAACAACACGTCGGCCGCCTTGGTGAAGGACAGCTGCCTGGCGACAGCGTGGAAAACCTGGAGTCTGCGGTCAGCCATGACGTTGATCTGGCCGGGAAAGCCGGTGAACGGAAGAGCCCTCATTCAATCATAAAATAGGGCTGATAGCCAGATTTATGCGGGTTGCGCGCCGCATTGTGCGCCGCATCCCCATTAGCCACGTGCAGGACGCTGAAGGGGCCTCAATGCGGCGGCACTGCGAATCATGGTATAAGGGCGCGCCAATGCCAAAGTACTGCGCAAATTTGCACGCCTTCGCCGCGGCCACCGCGAGGCGAAGGCACCTGGATCGTCGACGATGAATCGGGGTTTCTACATTATCATGGCGGCGCAGTTCTTCTCCTCGCTCGCCGACAACGCCCTGCTGGTTGGCGCGATCGCGCTGCTTATCGACCTCGCGTCTCCGCCCTGGATGACGCCCATGCTGAAGCTGTTCTTCGTCATTTCCTACGTATTGCTGGCGCCTTTCGTCGGCGCTTTCGCCGACTCGATGCCGAAGGGCAGGGTCATGTTCATCGCGAACACCGTCAAGGTAGCGGGATGCATGCTGATGCTGCTCGACGTGCATCCGCTGTACGCCTATGCCCTGGTGGGGCTCGGCGCGGCAGCCTACTCGCCGGCGAAGTACGGCATCCTCACCGAATACCTGCCCGCCGGGAGGCTGGTCGTCGCCAACGGCTGGATCGAGGGACTGACGGTGCTGTCGATCATCCTCGGCACGGTGCTCGGCGGCGCGCTCATCAGCCCGGGCGTTTCCGATGGCCTGCTCGCGATGGACCTGCTGCCGCGCATCGACACCGGCATCGATACTCCGGGTGAGGCGAGCGTTCTGGTGACCGGGGTTTTCTACGTGATTGCCGCAGGATTCAATCTGTATATTCCGCATACCGGCGTCGACCACGTCGTCCTGCACCGCAACCCGCTCTATCTGGCGCGCGATTTCTATCATTGCTTCGCGCTGCTGTGGAGGGACAAGCTGGGCCAGATTTCCCTCGCCACGACGACGCTGTTCTGGGGCGCCGGCGCGACGCTTCAATTCATCGTGCTGAAATGGGCCGAGTCAGCGCTCAACTATCCGCTCAGCAAGGCAACCATGCTGCAGGGCGTGGTCGCCATCGGCATCGCCGTTGGCGCAGTCGCCGCAGCGCGTCTGGTGCCACTCCGGAAATCGACCGGCATCCTGTTCTGCGGCGTGATCATGGGCGCAGTCACCATGTCGATGGTGTTGGTGCGGGACATCGCGATCGCGATCCCGCTGATGATCGTGATCGGCGCGCTGGCGGGGTTTTTCGTGGTGCCGATGAATGCGCTGCTGCAGCACCGCGGCCACGTACTGATGGGCGCCGGCTCCTCGATCGCGGTGCAGAACTTCAACGAGAACCTGAGCATCCTGCTGATGCTCGCGCTGTACGCCACGCTGGTTCGCGCGGAGCTGTCGATCTATGCGGTGATTCTGTTGTTCGGCAGCTTCATTTCGGTCAGCATGGTGATGGTGATCCGGCACCACAACGCGAATCAGGCAAAGGGCGACTCGCTGCACCTGATCGGCGTGGACAAGCCCTAAAGCACGACAGGTTCGTCGGGCAGTTCGTTCGGATTGCTCGATTGCGCCGGGAAATGCTGTGCCAGCAAGTCGGAAATTGCGACAACGCCGGCGACCGCGCCAGCCTCGAAGCGCCCGGCGCCAAATGCCTGCTGCATCTGCGCGCAGATTGAGTTCCAGGCGCCGTCTTCCACCTTTGCATTGATGCCGCGATCGGCGACGATCTCGACGCGACGGTCGGCGAGCAGCACGTAGATCAAAACGCCGCTGTTGTGCTCGGTGTCCCACACCCGCAGCTGCGCGAACGTGTCGACCGCCCGATCGCGTGCCGACTTCCCCGACAGCACGTAAGACAGCGGCAACGACGCCTCGACCGCAAAGCGCAGTTCGCCGTCGTGGCGTTTTTCGCCCCGCGCGACTGCGCCTTTGATTGCGGCCATGACCGCCGCCGGGAACGCGCGGCGTGCGGAAAGTTGATCCGAGAAAAGATGGCGCAGCACTCTCTTCATCACATCAATCTCCCCAGCTCCCGGAGGCGCCACCGCCGCCGAAATCGCCGCCACCACCGCTGAATCCGCCGGCGGATCCTCCAGATCCACCCCACCCGCCCCCGCCGCCGTAGCCGATGCCGCCGCCATGGCCCCAACCGCCGCCACTGCCCATCACCAACGCGGCGATGAAACCGATGACGGCAACGAACACCACGGCAAGCAGCCCGCCGATCACGACCCAGGCGATTGCCCCTGCGATAAGGCCCACGATACCCGACCCGGCGACCCGGCCGAACATCTTGGTCAGCATGGCACCGGCCACCACGATGAAAATGAAGCCGGCGGAAAGCATCGACTGCCAATCGCCGCCGTCCTGCTGCGGCTTGCCTCGCTGCTTCGGCGGCGGCAGCTTCTCGCCGTCAATGAGCCCAATCAGCCGTTGCACGCCATCTTCGATACCGCCGAAGAAATCGCCCGCAACAAAGTGCGGTGCAATGACTTCCTTGATCACGCGTTTCGCGATGACGTCGGGTATCGGACCCTCGAGCCCGCGCCCGACTTCAATGCGGATGCGCTGGTCGTTTTTGGCCACCAGCAGCAGCAGCCCGTCGTCGACGCCTTTGCGGCCCGGCTTCCACTGCTCGGCCACCCGGATCGAATACTGCTCGATCGCTTCAGGCTTGGTACTGCCGACGATGAGCACCACGATCTGGCTGCCCTTGCGGCGCTCGAAATCGGCGAGTTCCTGCTCGAGCGCGCTCTTTTGCGCAGCGGTAATGGTCCCGGTGAGATCGGTGACGCGCGAAACAAGCGGCGGCACCGGCGTCAGGCCTTCGTCGGCAGCGGGCGCTGCATACGCACCGCCGAACGCGGCGGCCAGCAGCACGCAGATTGCGAACCATCCGCCCGCAAGCTTTCGGCACATCCGCATGCCGCCCTACTTGGTGTACTCGCTGACCGACGGCGGGATCTCGCGCGATTTCTCTTCCTTGGAAAAATCGACCTTGGGCGCGTTGGAAATCGCCTTTTCGTTCTCGACGCTGAAGTTCGGCTTCACCGCGTAGCTGAACATCATCGCGGTCAGGTTGGTCGGAAAGCTCCTTGCGAGCACGTTGTATTCCTTGACCGTCTTGATATACCGGTTGCGCGCCACCGTGATGCGGTTCTCGGTGCCTTCGAGCTGCGCCTGCAGGTCGCGGAAATTGGCATCCGATTTCAGCTGCGGGTAGTTCTCGGAAATCACCATCAGGCGCGACAACGCGGAGCTCAGCTCGCCCTGCGCGGACTGGAACTTGGCAAATGCCGCGGGATCGTTGAGCAGCTGCGGTGTGGCCTGGATCGAGCCGACTTTCGCCCTTGCCTCGGTCACGCCGATGAATACCTTCTGTTCCTGTTGCGCGAATCCCTTCACCGTGTTGACCAGGTTCGGCACCAGGTCCGAGCGTCGCTGGTACTGGTTGACCACCTCCGCCCATGACGCCTTGACGTCCTCGTCGAACTTCTGAAAATCGTTGTAACCGCAACCGCCAAGGCCCAGCACGGCAACGACGGCAAATAAGGTCCGGATACTGCGCATTTCGTTCTCCTTTTTGAGTGAATGCGGCGGTTAAATGGGGGTCAGGCAGCGCATTTCAAGGCGCGCGCCGCGTTTCGGCCACCAAAGCCGGCAGATCACGCATCGTCGCCCTGGCGAAACACAGGTCCGCCCACGCCTTTGCCTTGTCGGGCATGCTGCGGAGCAGGTACGCGGGATGGTAGGTCACGATCGTCGGCACGCCGCGGTAACGGTGAAGCCGTCCGCGCAGGCTCGCGATGGTCGCGTCGGTCTCCAGCAGCGCTTGCGCCGCGAAGCGGCCCAACGCGACGATGAGCTTCGGCTGGATCAATTCCACCTGCCGAGCGAGGTGCGGGCTGCATTGCGCGACCTCGAACGGCTCCGGATTGCGATTGTTCGGCGGCCGGCACTTGAGGACGTTTGCGATATAGACATTTTCGCCGCGTTTCAGGCCTATCGCGGCGAGCATGTTGTCGAGAAGTTTCCCGCCCTGTCCGACGAAGGGTTCGCCCTTCTGGTCTTCCTCGGCGCCCGGCGCCTCGCCGACGAACAGCCAGTCCGCCATTTCGTCGCCGACGCCGAACACGCTCTGCTTCCGCGTTTTGGCGAGGGCACAGGCGTCGCAGCTTTTGACCGCGCCCCCGAGTTCGATCCAGTTCATGCGCGCAATGCGCGGCGCCCGTTCCGGCGCACCCGCAGGCGAAGTCAACACAGGCGTATCGGCGCTTTCCTGATCCGCTATCCGGGGGGCGCGATCGCTGATTTCTGATTCCCGGCCACTGGTTGTTGACCCCTGGTCCCCGGTTCCCGCGCCCCGCCTGCGCCACAGCGGCGTGAGGCCCAGTTCTTCGAGGAACTGCTCGCGGCGCGAGCTCAAGCGCTGGCGGGGCGAGGCCAGGAACTCCCGGATCGTGCTCACAGCGCCTTCTTCAGGATGAGCGCGTCTTCGCGCCCGGCCGCCGCAGGATAATAGTTTCGCCGCACGCCGATCTGCTCGTAACCAAGCCGCCGATACAGGGCCTGGGCGCCGCCGTTGGCCGGACGTACCTCGAGGAGTACCGCCCCCATCCTGCGGCTGCGTGCTTCGTCTTCCAGCCATTGCATCAGCCGGCTGCCGTGGCCGCGCCCCTGCATGGCTCGCATGATCGTGATGTTGAGCAGGTGCGCTTCGTCGACGGCGTACATCTGCAGCGCATAGCCGGCGACCGCGCCGTCGACGCGCAATACGACGCATTGGTAGCCGGCGTGCAGCGAATCGCGAAAATTCCCCGTCGTCCAGGGAAACGCGTAGACCGAACTTTCGATCCGCACGACCACCTCGAGGTCCCCGATCTCCATCGGCATCACCGACCAGTCCGGTTTGGGAACCGCGCTCATGCGCGCCGCTCGCGTGTCGTCAGCGCGACCTTGTCCCGCAAGTAAAGCGGGAGCGCCGCGCCAGGTTCCACCGCCCGGCCCTCAGCGAATCGCGGCGCTGCGAGGACCGCCACCATGCGCGCACGCGGGCGCAGCAGCGGCAACTCGGCGCTGAGGGGCTGCCGGGCGCGCAGCTGCGCGCCGTGCGCCGCGAAGCCGCTGCCCGCGCCGACCCATGCGTCGCCGTCGAGAACCGGGATCGTCTCCGGGGCATACAGTCCCGGCGCCGAGCATTCGCGCCATCCTTCGCCTTCGCGCCGATACGCCGCGTGGTACACCTCTCCCATCCGCGCGTCGATGCAGGCAACCACGTGCCCGGCGGCCCCGTCGATCTGCCACGCCGCTTCGGCCAGCGCCTCCAGCGTGCCGATGCCGGCGACCCTGAGCCCGGCGCCGAACGCCAGCCCCTGCGCCACGCCGCAGGCGATTCTGAGCCCGGTAAACGACCCGGGACCGGCGCCGAACGCGATGCCGTCGAGATCCGGGAATTCCAGTTGCCGCGTCTTCATCAGCAGTGCCACCATCGGCAGCACCAGTTCGGAATGCGCGTGGCCCGCTTCCGCCTCGCGCTCCGTAATGACCTCGCCCACCAGCAACGCAACCGTGCACAGTTCCGAAGAGGTTTCGATGGCGAGAATGTTCACCATCGAATTCTACCGCACCGCAGAGACAGGCGATGCCGAATTGGATTAACATCGATGCGCGATTTTCGCGCCATCGAATCATGGAGTGATCTTGAAGACCCATCGCATCGCCGTCATCCCGGGCGACGGCATCGGCAAGGAGACGGTCCCCGAGGGGCTGCGCGTCGTTGAGGCCGCGGCCGGCAAATTCGGCGTGTCGCTGAAGTTCGACGAATTCCCGTGGAGCTGCGATTTCTACGTGAAACACGGCCACTGGATGCCGGACGACTGGAAGACCGTGATCGGCGGCCACGACTGCATCTTCTTCGGCGCCAGCGGCTGGCCGGCGATCCTGCCGGACCATGTGTCGCTGTGGGCATCGCTGATCAAGTTCCGGCGCGAGTTCGACCAGTACGTCAATCTGCGCCCGGTGCGCCTGATGCCCGGCATCCGCTCGCCGCTGGCGGACCGCAAGCCCGGCGACATCGATTTCTACGTCGTGCGCGAAAACACCGAAGGCGAGTATTCCTCGGTGGGGGGACGCATGTTCGAGGGCACCGACCGCGAAGTCGTGGTGCAGCAGGCGACGTTTACCCGCAAGGGCGTCGACCGCATCCTGCGCTTCGCGTTCGAACTCGCAATGAAACGCAGCAAGAAGCATGTCACTTCGGCGACCAAGTCCAACGGCATCTCGATCACCATGCCGTACTGGGACGAGCGCTTCCGCGCGATGTCGGCGCAGTATTCCGGCGTGAGGGCCGACCAGTACCACATCGATATCCTGAGCGCGCATTTCGTGCAGCATCCGGACTGGTTCGACGTGGTCGTCGCCTCCAACCTGTTCGGCGACATCCTCTCCGACCTCGGACCCGCCTGCACCGGCACCATCGGCATTGCGCCCTCGGGCAACATCAATCCGGAGCGCTTGTTCCCGTCGCTGTTCGAGCCGGTGCACGGCTCGGCGCCGGACATTTACGGCCGCGGCATCGCCAATCCCATTGGCCAGATCTGGTCGGGCGCGATGATGCTCGAGCACCTCGGACATCCGGATGCGGCGCAGGCGATCGTCAGTGCCATAGAAAAGGTCCTCATCGGCGGCCCGCGGACGCGGGACATCGGCGGCACGGCGTCGACGAGCGAGGTCGGCAAGGCGATCGCCGACGCGATCTAGGCCCGCGCACAAATGACTGCCGGCTCAACGCGCCCTGCGCAATACCCCGCATCAGCCACAGGGAACGCGCGCCGCAACGGCAACGAGAAACCCACTCCATGTATCCTTCATCCTTCAGGACTTTTGCACCGGAACCCGCATGAAAACATACAGAATCGCAGCGATCCCGGGCGACGGCATCGGCAACGAGGTCATCGCGGCCGGCATCGAAGTGCTCGAAGCGCTGGTGAAGGCCAGCGGTTTCGCGCTTTCATTCGAGCATTTTCCGTGGTCAAGCGACCACTATCTCAAGCGCGGGCATTACATTCCTGAAGGCGGGCTCGACCGCCTGAAATCGTTCGATGCGATCTTCTTCGGCGCGGTCGGCAGCCCCAGGGTGCCGGATCACGTATCGCTCTGGGGACTCAGGCTGCCGATCTGCCAGGGCTTCGACCAGTACGCGAACGTGCGCCCGAGCCGCGTATTCCCGGGAACCCACGGGCCGCTGCGCTGCGACGCCGCCGACATCGACTGGGTCATCGTGCGCGAAAATACCGAGGGCGAATACGCCGGCAACGGTGGGCGCGTGCACCGCGGCCTGCCCGGGGAGGTCGCGACCGAGACCTCGGTATTCACACGCACCGGTGTCGAGCGCATTCAGCGCTTCGCCTTCGAACTCGCGAGAAAGCGCAGGCGGCGCCATCTCACGCTGGTCACCAAGTCGAACGCGCAGCGCCACGGCATGGTGATGTGGGACGAAATCTTTTTCGAGGTGGCGAACGACTACCCCGACGTCACGCACGACCGCGAACTGGTCGACGCGGTGACCACGCGCATGGTGCTGAAACCGAAGACGCTCGACGTGCTGGTCGCCACCAACCTGCACGCCGACATCCTGTCGGATCTCGCCGCCGCGCTGTCGGGCAGTCTCGGCATCGCGCCGACGGCGAACCTCAATCCGGAGCGGAAATTTCCCTCGATGTTCGAGCCGATCCACGGCTCGGCGTTCGATATCGCGGGCAAGGGCATCGCGAATCCGGTCGCGACCTTCTGGACCGCGGCGATGATGCTGGAGCATCTTGGCGAGACGGCGGCGGCGGCGCGCCTGATGCGGGCGGTGGAGGCGACGACGGCGGCAGGAACCCTCACCCCCGACCTCGGCGGCAACGCGACTACGCGCGAGGTCACCGCAGCGGTTTGCGCGAGCTTGCAGCGGGCTTGACCTGAATCAATGGGGCAAACCCGCGGCCGGCTCACCCTGATAAGCAAGGCACCATCATGAATCAGGGGTGACATCATGGAACTCAAAGTCCCGTCTCCACTCAAGCTGGAACACGAGGAACTCCACAATCTGCTGCGGGCGGCAATCCGGTTCAAGGA
>Ga0315281_10001434_pt1 | contig 35149 bp, 37 predicted proteins | sample YL17G07_0_MG_FD_204540 | JGI IMG/M metagenome (GOLD analysis project Ga0315281, IMG submission 204540) | Sediment microbial communities from Yellowstone Lake, YNP, Wyoming, USA - YL17G07_0 | ecosystem: Environmental > Aquatic > Freshwater > Lake > Sediment | place: USA: Wyoming | collected...
TGTTCATGGCCACGATGAAACAGCACGATCGCCCCTTTGGGTTGTGCGGCGGCCGCCGGCCAATAGCGATAAAATAATTCCACGCCGTCATGTGTGCGAAACGTCTTTTCCTCAACCGCCCGTTGTGTCAGTAACATAGTCATCGTTATCCCCGTATCGTTTAAATCGGTAAGCAAACATGATGGAACCGCTGGTCGTATTCTTCGCGTATGTCAGACCCAGCGGATGCGAGTGACGATTGTAATGCCCAGTAGCAAGGCCAGCAATGGGATAAGGCAGATCGCAATGGCACTTTTGAGCCCCAACGGGTCGCCAAGCGTCAATGCCGCTTACCGGGTATAGATGAGAAGGTCATTGCTTTGTATTCCCGCGGTTCCTCAAGATCCAGGACACCCGCCCAGTAACAATCTGCAAATAATACGCTGATTTAGTTAGCGCAAGTTTCGCCTATTCTTGGAATATGCACTTCATTGATTAACAGACAGGATGGCGTCCGTTGACATGCAAATTCTTTCCGTCACCACGTCACAGCGAATCGATTTTCTGATTGCTGATCATTGCTTGATCGCCAGCACCCCGTCGCCAATTAACTCAGCAGTAAACCCCGCAATCCGCAAACGCTTCGCCACTTCATTCGGCACATCGCGGCCGCTGGTGAGTTTGTTGGGTGTGCCGGTGTAATGGAACAGCTTGCCTTTACGGGTTAACACCCGCGCGAGCTGGTGATAAAAAATCTGCGAGTACAGTTCACCGGCAATACCAAAACGCGGCGGGTCGTGCAAGATGGCATCCACCGAGTTATCGGCTAGCGAGATGATTTGCTCCGTAATGTCGGCGTGACGTAACGTCAATACGGGATCGTCTTGCGGCGACCAGGGGTTCAGACTCCGCAACCAGATCACGTCGGCATTCTTTTCATAAGAAAGGATTTGTCTGGCCTGACCCTGCACACACCAAGCGGCAAAATAACCAAGGCCACCGCAGGTATCCAAGATCACCTTGCCGCGCGGTTGGATCAAGCTCACTTTACGCTCGGCGTCGGCATAGGGCGAGAGTTGCGCGGAGGGGAGCATTTTGATGCCATCGATTTCAAAGGTCGGCGGCCCCCACGGTGTCGGCACTAATTTGATCAACGACGTGGTGAAACGCGCCACGGGTTGAAACTGTTCGTTTGCCCAGTGGTAAATCGTCCGTTCATTACAGGTTTCGAGATAGGGAAATAATTGATCTTGCCAGCGCCAACCGTCAGCATGCACCGCAACACGCGTTATTGTTCGGCCGAGATCGAGGGAACACTCAACATTGGACGCGCGGGCTTGCCGCGCGGCGTGTAACTGCTCGTGGATTTTTTGGGTTAACAGTGGCCCCATGTGGATAAATTCCTGTCTTTTGTTGGCTTGCGGGTATCATTGAGGATTTTCGGTGCCCGCGCATTCTACTCATCGCAACTAATTCGTAGCAATCATGCAGGTCAAAATATTGTTGTAAGCGGGTATGCACACGATCGATGTATTTGCTAAAGTGGCAGCAGACTTGTCGGGCTTACGCCCGGCCGACAAGCCCGCACCACCAACGACCCGGGCTGGGTCGATTGTGCTCACCCCTTGCCGGCCGAACATCCCGGCAGCGCAGGGCTTGGCCCACCGGCACCCATCCGCTATATTGTGCGCCACGCAACAGACAGATGTGTTATTCTTTTTTACTCTACGCAGGGGTTTTTGCAAGTTACATTCTCAGTCTATTTTAAAAACGAATGCCCGGCAATTAACGTCCGGCTAATAACGGTTGCTCAGGCTAGTCATAGCGCTGTGCAATAACCAACTATAAGGAGTGGTGCATGGATACAATCAACGCTGTAGTTCCCAATAATAAATCTCGATGGACATATCTGCGGGCAAGTGTGGTGATGGGTGCGGCCGCGCTGTGCCTGGTTACCACCGCGAACGCGGAGATGCCGAAGATTACCGGCACACCGGTCATCAATACGCCCAAATTATTGCTGTGGCCGGGGGATCGGGGTGAGGTCAAACCTAACCTGAATGATCCCACGTCCAACATGCTGTTTGATTTTCACGGTGAAATGAATAATTGCGATTTGGTGTTGTCCACCGAGGGTAACTACCACATGGCGTTGCATGACCTGTGGCCTTTGGTGACGGCGCAATTCAAGGATCAACCGTTGCAAAATTCGTTTTATACCACCAGCCCGCCGGTGGTGCTCAACCAAATCAAGAATCATGTCTTAGCGTTCGGCAATTTGTATGCGACGTGTCTGCCTTCGGTCGCGGTGGCGAACAAAACGGTCATGGACAAACTGATTGAGGAAGGACTGGCCGACGGCGCACCTGTACCACTTTATAAAGATCGCGGCGTCGTCATCCTGGTGAAGAAAGGCAATCCCAAAAAGATCCACAGCGTCTGGGATCTGGGACGGGAGGATGTCCGCTTTGTGACACCGAACCCAACACTGGAGACCGGCGCGTTTGAATCCTACGCCAAGTCGGTGTACGGCATTGCGAGTAATGACCCGCACCCGCCAAAAGGCATGACCGCTGAAAAACTGATTGAGGTTTTATACAACGGTGCCGGATCCGCGAAGAACAGATGGCTGGCCGGTGCGCGCATCCATCATCGTGACGTGCCCTGGTCGGTGGCCTATGGCGATGCCGATGCCGGGATGATCCTGTATCACTTGGGTAAGTTCACCAAAGACACGTTCCCCGACACCTTCGAGGTCGTCTCACTCGGCGGCACGATCGACAATCCCCAACCCTTGGCCGGTGTCACCCCCGCCACGCGTTTCGCCATCCGCCTCAAGGGAACCTGGAGCGAGCGCCAAGCCAAGGCGCAGGAGGTCTTGATGTCGACACTGGCGTCGGAGGATTTTACTAAGATATTGATCAAACATGGGTTGCTCCGTCCTTAGTCTAACGCGTGTGTTTAGCAGGCTGTTGTAAAACAGCCTGTTAAACGCCTCGCTTAACCAAGCTCGCCACATGCTGCGTCATCGCACAGCCAGCCTATCCGCAGCCCTGATTCCGTACTTTTCCTTGTTCCCCGCTCATTTTTTATCGATACACCTGACGCCAGTTCGTGCCGCCAGCTCCGCCTTGCGAGTGCGTGGTTGACTGTGCAACCGATGTTACCCAGGGCTATGGGGGTACCCTGCGGGTTTTTCTGCGTGTCCCCTCACAATAGTGGCCTGCTTCACGCCCCACGTGGTCGCGGTGGATTGCACGATGTGTATTTATAGTGTATATAATATGTATTATCCGCACATCAGGAGCCTGCCATGTCCGTTCGTTTTAACCTTGTCTTATCCGATGATCTGAATAAAGAGATCGACAAAGCCGTCGTGGAGAGTGAATCAAATAAGAGTGAGATCCTGCGCAAGGCGCTGACCTTGTATCTGGCGGCGCGTGACGGTAAGCGGCGTGGACTCAAGCTTGGTCTGGTGGAACCACTCACGCAAAAACTCGAAACTGAAATCGTTGGCCTGTGAGCAGCATCGACCTTAACAGCCCGCCACCGAATCATACCTTCAGCGTCTCGGTCGAGCGCGAGGAAACCGGGGGTGAACGGCATGTGCGTTTGTTCAAGGATCTCGCGTTATTTATCGCGGCGTTGGGTTTCGTGGTGCTGATTGCCTGGCTTTGTTACAGCACACTGACTTCATTAACCGCCGCCGCCGAAGAAAAAAAATGGGCCATGTCCGTACTCTCCGCCGCCGCTGGCGGGATCATCGGTTATCTGCTGCGTAAATAAATTTCATCCCGCACTTGTTGGTCGGCCTTGCTGCATTAGCAGCTTGGTGAAAAACTCGACATTGAACCCCGATTCGTCGTTCCGGCCAAACGCAGTGCGAGCCGGAATCCATATATCAATAGGCTTCTGGCTACCGACGTGAGTCGGTTTAAAGAATGCTCAGTATGTTCTGCGTTTTTCAACAAGCTGCTAATGCAGCAAGCCCGACCACACATCCGTTTAGCGCATGACGTCAGTCGCTGCTCACCGTTTCAGAATAATTATTTAAGCGTATCTCGTCAAACTGTTTCACCTGCCGATGTGCGGCGTGCGGATCGGGGGTGGCATCACGTACCAGCCAACAAGTATGCAGACCCGCCTGTTTGGCTGCATCCAATTCGGTTTGGATGTCGGATAAAAACAAAATCTCCTCACCCGGCAGGCCGATGGTCTTGGCGATCTTCATATAGGAATCGCGATTGATCTTGGCGCCAACGGTGGTATCGAAGTAATGGCTGAATAACGGGGTGAGATCACCGGCCTGGGTGTGGGCAAACAATAGTTTTTGCGCCTGCACCGAACCGGAGGAATACACCGCGAGTTGAATGCCTTGCGCATGCCAGGCGCGCAACTGTGCCAGCGCATCGGCATAGATATGACCGTGAAAATCCCCGTCCCGGTAACCTTGTTCCCAGATCAACCCTTGCAACGCCTTGAGCGGCGTGATCTTTTTATCCTGATCGATCCAGTGGATCAGTTGTGCGATCACCCCGTCCAAGGAGAGCGTGGCGTCACCGGCTTCGCGGCGCACGTCATTGAGCAATTGGGCGACCATTGCTTGTTGCTGATGAGTGCGCACAAAATTATCGATGTGGCGGCGTGCGTACGGAAACAACACCTCTTTCACAAACGCCAATGACGAGGTCGTGCCTTCGATATCGGTGAGGATCGCGCGGATCATGCCACGGCGGCAAGGTGTTGATCGAAACTCGGAAATTGCTTGGCGATCTCATTGCCGGTGAAATTGCCGACCCAGCCTTCGGCTGTGGTGAAAAAGCGGATGCATTTGAAATACGGCTTCTCGCCCATGTCAAACCAATGCGTGGTATTGGCCGGCACGCTGATCAGATCGCCTTTTTCACAGACCACCATGTATACCTTGTCGTTGATGTGCAAATAAAACAAACCGCTGCCATCGACAAAGAAGCGCACTTCAAAATCGGCGTGGGTGTGTTCGGCGAGAAACTTTTGGCGGAATTCCTCTTTCTTGGGATTGTCCGGCAACAGGCTCACTACATCCACGGATTTAAACCCGTACTGTTGATTTAATTTATCGATGGAACCTTGGTACGCCGCCAATACCGCCGCTTGATCCGCTTCTTTCGCCAGCGGTTGTTGCGCCTGCCACTGTTCAAATTGCACACCCACGGCCTTGAGTTGCTTGGCAATGCTCGCAAAGTCCCGGAAGGTCTCGGCCTTACCGCTGCGATCTGCCTTATATATAGATAACATGCTCATCGTCCTATCTCCTTTAGTCGTAACTCACAGTTGAACAAATAATCCAGGGCCTCGACGTGCCGCAGCGCATCCGCCACCGTCGTGCCCCAGGTATAAAACCCATGCCCGCGAATAATATACCCAAAGTGATTGTCGTTCGCATCCATATAAGTATCCACTTGCGCGGCCAACTGGGCAATATCCTGACTATTGTCAAAGATCGGTACCTCTATCGACGTGGCATGGGTGCTGATCCCGGGAAAGGCCTTGAGCAATTCGTAATTTTCCAGCCGCACAAAATCCGTGTGCAACCGCGACAGCAACACCGCACTCATCGCATGCGGGTGCAACACCGCGCCGATGTCGGCAAACCGTTGGTAAATTTGGGTGTGCAAGCCGGTCTCCGCTGAAGGCCGACCCTGATCCACGGCCTTGCCGTTCATATCAATCCGCATGATGTCATCGAGCATGAGCTGGCCCTTGTGCCGGCCCGACACCGTGATCGCAATGGTGCCATCGGCCAACCGTGCCGAAAAATTCCCAGAGGTTGCCGGCACCAGGCCCATCGTATACATCGTCTTGCCTGCGGCGATCAACTCGCTGGCGTGTTGTTGGAAGTCGTTCATCTGTTTTGCTACCTAATCGGGTCTTGTTGCAATTTCGATTAAATCAAACTATGGTACCTGCGAATTTTATACTAAATTTCATACCAACGGTTTGTTAAAACCTCAAAATACAACCCGGCCTCGTCGTTCCGGCCAAACGCCGTGCGAGCAGGAATCCATTCGATCAATAGATTACTGGCAACCGATACTATCAACTTACCCCAAGGCATTATTGAGGTAATACCCTCCCGCACTGCACCGGCGTTACGCTTGAAAGATGAGAATGGTCAAGCCTTTGACTTGACGCAGCAACGTGGCAAATGGCTGTTTGTGCATTTTTGGGCGAGTTGGTGCGGGCCGTGTGCGCGTGAGATTCCGACTATTCAAATCCTCAATAACCAACTGACACATCCCGCTTTTCGTATTGTGTTAATCAATACCGCGGAAACCGAAGACACCGTCTTCAGTTTCTTAAGCACGACCGCCCCGCAGTTACACAGCTTGCTGGATGAAGATGGTCAGGTCAGTGAGGCATGGTCGCCACGCGGACTGCCGTCGACGTATTTTGTTGATCCACAAGGTGTGATTCGTTACTTGGCCTTGGGTGGCCGTCCTTGGGATAGCGCGGCATATCAAACTTTTATTAAGGCGTTGCTGAATCAAACACCGCAAACTATAAAACCGTAAGTTTGCTGATCCGGTATTTGTGTCGTTGCGCATGAAATTCCTTTGCGAGTCTGACATGTTGTTGCAACTGCGCACGCCAGTATTGCAGGCCCGCGGGCTGGCGTAGAAACACGCCGATGTTATTTTCATACACCGGCGTAGTTAAACGATACGCCGCGGCAAACTGCCGCTGTAATTTAGAATTGTGCAAATACGCGCAACGGCGTAATTCGCGTGCACAAAGAAAATTAAATACCAACATGCCCTGCGCGGTTGTATGTCGCAATAATGCGTTAAACCACGGCAACGCCGCTGCCGCGACTCGCCTCGGCTCACCAACTTGTTCAGTGAACATGTCATCAATGATCAAATCGAATTTGTGGCCGTGATATTTTTTAATCCACACCAGCGCATCCGCATGAATCAATTGGATGCGTTTACTGCGCGGCAAAAAAAACCGTTTGGCCAAGCGCAAGTGCATTTGATCTAACTCCACACCGACCAAGATCGCCTTGGGAAACAATTGCGCCAGTTGTTGCAGCACCGTGCCACCACCGACACCCAACACGAGTACCCGCCGACACTGCGCAGGGGCAAGAAACAAACTGGGCAAGCTCAGCAGGTCCCAGACATTGCCGGTGAGAAACCGTTGTGGATTATATTGGGTGTGAAACACGCCATCGGTATACAAACGCCGCGACTGACCCGCCGTGCGTACTTCATAGTTTTTTCCCTGGTGCTGCTTACGCCAGAGTATCGCCATGACCATCACGTATTCGGCACATCTCGATCAGCGGCATCGTCTTACAGCCATTCCATTAAATAATAAAGGTACACACCCTCGGAGGATTTTGACGGTCCCAACACGCGCGCCGCGAATTGCTTGTCGGCAACCACGCCGGCTTGTGCGCTCTGCGCATCCGCCACAATCTCGACGCAGGCCGCGGGGAAACGTGTCCGCGTGTTGCGCGTTGTCGTGACAATCGCGTATTGGACGGTGGAGACATTCGTCTGTGGATCGGGTGGGACAAAACCGCGCATCGTTCGCCTTGTGTGTTCGTGGATTGCGCCAAATTGTACCGCGTAGCATCTGCGGTTGATATGCTCGTGCGAAAAATTACCCCTAAGATTACTGCAACCTGTTGATGTGCGTACGGGTTGATCTGTTGTGATTCACGCTGGACGCTACTTAGTCGCATGTTGAAAAACGCGGTACTTAATGATAAATCTTCAAACCGACTAAAGTCGGCAGCCGGTAACCGCTTGCTTTATGGATTCCGGCTCGCACTGCGTTTGTCCGGAATGACAAGAGGTGGTCGTAATTCGAGTTTCTCAACAACTGTTAGGTTGGCGACGCCTGCCGCCACTCCTGAGTTCAGCCAGCATTCAGAAAAATCCGCCGCGTATTCAGTTTGGATTCAGCCCCCCACGCTAAGCTGGGTACCGTGAACTTACGCATGTCATATCAAAGGAGAACAACCATGCATACCCCGACATTGAAAATCACCACCCTGGCCTTGAGCCTGTGTTCCACCGCCGCATTCGCCGCGCATGAAAACCGCGCCGACGTTTTTTTTGACGAGGCCAACGTCATCAACGTGGAACCCATTATCCGCACCGTACAAGTGACCGTACCGCAACGCGAGTGTTATCAACAAGAAGTTCGCACACCGGTGTACCAGGGCGGACGTGGCAGCGAAGGCGCCACCGTCGTCGGCGGTGTCGTTGGCGGTATCCTCGGTCATAAACTCAGCCACGGACACGGTCCCGGTACTGTCGCCGGGACACTCTTGGGTGCAGCAATCGGCAATCAAATCGGCCAAGCCAACGCGCAACCACCGAGCTATCACGAAGATATCAGCTATCAGGAACGCTGTGATGTCCATGAGTTGTCCCATAGCGAGCAACGCACCGAGGGTTATCGGGTTACCTATCGCTACAAGGGCGAGACCTTCACCACCCAGATGCCGCATGAACCCGGCAAACACCTGCGGGTACAAGTCAGCGTCACCCCCGTTAACAATTAATTGTTAAGTTTGCCCTCCGGCTGGGTCAGGCGTGTTGCCTGACCTGGCTTTTTGTTTTGTGCGGATAGAATTTTTTTGTATCCTCGGAGTAACGCTGACGGTTCTATGGGTTGTGCTTTTGACTTGAATTCAGTAAAAATTATTAAATAGTTCTTATCAGCCATGGAACCATAGTTGATCATCCCAGCTTCATTCAGTACTCTACACTGATCGATTCACACATGAGCCAACACTGAGATGACACAAACAATATCGCAACCCCCGGTAAAATCTGCCAAGGAATTACTTGCCCAACTTACCGCGATGCAATCCGATGTGGATACAGGTAAAATTATCAGCACCGTTTCTGACCCCAGACTCCTACTTCAGGACTTTGTACCGGCTGGCGTCTCACTGGAATGGGAAATTGGAGCATTGCATTGGCAAGCCATGGGCGTACGCCCGTTTGTCCGCAATGAAGTACCATTTCTAATCAATAATGATGGGCTATTATCAACTCTCGCCGCTGTGCTCGTTTTTACCAATTGCCGGGAACCCGACGCTGATGAAAGGCCAGTCAACGTCGTTGAGTACGGCGCGGGTAGCGGATTGTTTGCACGTTTTTTTCTCGACGCGTTTCGCGAGCTCTGTATACAACAGGGTACCAGTGACTATGACCGATTGACCTATTTTGTCACCGACGCTTCACCACAAACAGTTAGTGATTGGGTGGAGCGTGGCCTCTTTACGGAACACAGTACCCGCGTTGTTCCTGCTGTTTGCAATGCAGAACAGATCGAAACGCTCACCACTATCGATGGAAAAATTGTCAGTCTGTCAAATTTGCGCGCCGCATTTTGTAACTATGTACTCGACGTACTGCCATGCGCACTGGTACGACACAACAATGACACTATTGAAGAGCTGAATATCAGAACCTATCTCACTGCGGATACCACGTTGCTTACTGGACATACTCCGCTTTCACCAAATGATATCCTCGCACTTGTTCAAAGCAACAGCTCCTCCGCTAGAACGCAACTGGAACGCCTGATGGTACTGTTTGACTATGAAACAAGATTCATGCCTGTTACTCGTACTATTCCTTATATCAATGAAGCAGTAACTTGGGGTGGTGATGCAGAGCGGATCGTGCTTAATCATGGTGCATTAACACTGCTGGAACAAACCGCCGAGCTGCTAGATGACAACGGTTTCATCCTGATCAACGATTATGGCGCCACGGAGAAAACCGAACAAGCCGCCCACGGTGTCAGTCAACGCTTTGGGACAACCAGCGCAATTGGAATAAATTTCCCATTTCTGGAACACTTTGCTGAGAACCGCAAATTGCGTGTCCTCGCTCCACCCGATGATTCTCAACGTTCGATTCATACCCGACTCATCACTCGTCGGCCACTGCCGTCAACGGAACAAATTTTCCACGCACGCTTTGCCGCCGAATCAATCAATGCCTTTGATGCCCCAGCCCAACAGGCACGTTCTGCCATTACCAACGGCAACCATGCTGAAGCGCTTGATCGCTACCGAGGGGCAATCGAACAACAACCTCGTAATTGGCGACTGTTGGGTGAAATTGCCGAATTTATACTATTTGAAATTAAAGATGCGTCTGCCGCCCTGGAACTGGCGCAACGCGCCGTGGCACTGAATCCAAACTTGAGTACCTGGTTATGGAATATCCTGGGCGATGCGTTATGGATGCTCGAAAGACACACTGACGCCCACACGGCTTATTTGGAGGCCCAACGCATTGATCCGGACGATCCACGAACACTGCTTAATCTTTCGTATACGCTGTTACATCGAGTCGATCCAGCCGCCGCACTCGACGCCATTGCAAAAGGACTGGCACGTGACAAAAATGGAAGTTACCGCGAGCGCTTGCTAACCAAGCAGCAGCACATCCTCGCAACAATATCAACAACAACTGGACGAGAACATGAACGTTCGTTATTGAGGTTATCACGACTACAAACAAACTCGATAAAGAACGGCAGCTAGAGCGCCTATTTACTTGGTCGGAACCCAGCTGTCCCAGCCCTGATCGGCGGCCTGCATCTCGGTTTTCAAAAGATTCTGCAGATGCTTTATATAATCCGCCTTGATATCGGTCTCCGTGAGCGGCGCGGCTTTTGCGGGGACGGCTTTTTGATCCGGCGGCGCTTTGACATCCGCCTTTTGGTTAGCGACCGGGGCAGCGGGTGCGGCTTTAACACCGAAAAATTTTTCGATGGAGAAATTGGGATCAGCCGTAAGCTTGGCATTCAGTGCCTTGACTAGATCGGCCTTGCTAATGGGTGCCTCGCCATTCCACAGTTGAATTGATGCGCCAACGTTCACTGCTGTGCCGAGCCCCAGATCCACCTTGTAAGTATTTTTACTTGCTACTCGTCCTGCTAACGACCATTTCGCCTTGGTAGGGCTGGTGGTCTCAAGTAATTTAGCAAGCGATGCACCCCAACCCACTTTTTCGTCGGCAAAGCCCTGTACGTGGATGTAATCACCCGCTTTGTTGGTCTTGAAAAGACCCAATTGATTGAAGGCAATGGCGTTTCGTGCATTCCAGAATTCCTGCTGCTTTACAAATTGCATAGCCTGTGCGCTTAGCCAGTAATTATCGTTTTTTATACTGCCATCACCTGCAACCCACTTGAATCCTTTAAAACCAATGTCCACGGCGCGCCCAAACTGGTGCGGGCTTTCTCCAGGTCCTGCACCAGTTGCATCAGGGTTTTTATTTACCACCGATACCTGCGCTGCAAAATCCCGCCGCCAACCGGTTTGTGGTTCAACATCGAGTGCGATCTTATGGTCTGCGTACATCGTATCGACAAGCTGGGCAATCTTGCCTCGAAACTCTTCATTCAGCTGCGTTTCAGCACGGATCGTTGCGGCGGATATCGCTGCCTGACCTTGCTTTCCTTCCACATAAATGGTTTTTGTGCCGGGAATGATGCGGATATCTTTAAGATTGTCGGGTAGCTTGGAAATCAGTGTAGTCAATGTTTTAGAATCGGGTCCGACCAGGCCCGGCTTTTCCGCCAAACCGGCAGGAGGTGGGGCCTTGACCGGCTGCTTGCCGCCCGGAACGGCAGGTGCTATTGCCGCGACCAGTTTTTGATCTTGTTGAAACGCAAGGATTGCCGTCTTGAGTGTCTGATCATAGGCGCCATTATAGTTGCTGCCAAAATAGGGCTGCCCCTTGGCATTCTTCACCACCCGCAGCATTAACTGAACCAATGCTACGTCCTCACTGCTATTATTGCCCTGATCACCAACTGTTTTGGTAATATCAACCATAAGATAGTTACTCCCTCATTTCATACGGCATGGGTGACGAGACAACATCTACAACTGATAATTTCAACTTAATACCACAATCAATAAGCCGCTTCTTTTCCAATTCTACACGTGCATGATCATTTAGAACAAACACTTTCCCTAGTACACCATGGCCCTGTGGTAGTATTTTGATCGTATCTGAAGACAACACCCAATATGGTGACACACAGCCTTTTGTATCAGATTGCCTGAACTTACGAGCGTCCCCTGGGGTATTAAAGTTACCAAGAGTAAGAAGCGTAGCCACCTTTTTACCAAGTTCAGGAATAAACTTCCACTTTGTGTTGTCCCATTTTAAAAGCGTCACACTGAGTCGATCTGCATCAGATGGCACATGGCCATTATCAAAACCCCAAAAGAGGGCCATCTGCCCTACTGATTTTGCTACCACGACTGATGCGCTCCAAGTAGGCCCTGCGCTTTCATCAAAATCCCAGACCATCACGAGATTTCCATTGTGTGGTACAACCAAACGATGCAATCTTTTTACGTGATCCCACCCATAATACTGGGTTAAGAGTAATCCCACCGTCTCTGCGTCAAGCATGATGGTTCGAGCTATTGTTGTCAGAAAATAACCATCTTCACTGAAGCTCCAGGCAGGTAAATCAGGCCCGACACCCATGTTCAAATTAGCGGTTCCTTTCTGGACATCTTGTGTTGTGGCTAAATTTGGCATTGCAATGGATGAAACCGGTTTACTAGCCTCGAGCCAGCGCACCTCAAACGCGCAGCCTTCAGCTGTACACGGTGCCATTCCCAGTTCGAATGCGCCTTTTTTAGTTTCAAAGTGCTCTAAGGCAAGGTATTTTGTACCGTCAGGCGCCTTGGCCACGTTATCTGAATTTGCAGGGGTTGGTGTTTCGTTACGATTGCAACCTGATACAAGAATGACAAAAGAAAACAGGACGAGAAATAAGTTCACGATAAAATAGGGCTGAACCAATGCTACGTCCTCACTGCTATTATTGCCCTGATCACCAACTGTTTTGGTAATGTTCACCATTTTGATTACTCCTCATCCGGGTAAATCGTGGGTGATGACTGAACATCGACTATCGACATGTTAAATGAGCTGCCGCATTCCACCAGCCGTTTCTTTTCTGCCTCCGCCTCTTTGCGCTGTACAAATACCTGCACCAGTGCACTATGGCCCTTGGGAATGGATTTAACAGAATCACCCGAGTAAACATCATACCCCCGAAAACAATGATTCGCATCATTCTGCTGGTGTCTGTATGCAACATCGGGTGAGGTAAAATCGCCCACCAGGAGTGCCGCCGCCACAACCCCTTGCGGTGCGGGCACAAGTTCACCCTTGTCCTTGTTCAAGATGAACCGCTTTACCCTCAAAGAATCCGGATCAGACAGTTTGTAATGATAGCGCTTGTAGAACAGCGTTATCCCTGATGGAGGCGAAACAACAGCGGCGCTCGAAGTGTAATCACGACCATCGGTAAACTCCCATAAAAACACCAGCTTCCCATCACGTGGCACAACCAGCCGGTGTAACTGGTTGACATATTCATAACCAAAACGTTGAGTGACCAGTAAACCCATGGTATCCGAATCAAGAGATATGGGCCTAGCAACGGTTGAAACACGACCTTCTTGCATCCCGGTACCCCAGGCATATAAACCCGCTTGCGTGCCTAAACCCAGGCTCGATGCTTCTTTTCCTACAGCCTGATCCACCGCAAATACCGGCATTGCGATAGACAAAATCGGCTTGTTGGCCTCCTGCCAGCGCACCTCAAACGCACAGCCTTCAGCGATACACGGTGCCATTCCCAGTTCGAATGCGCCTTTTTTAGTTTCAAAGCGCTCTAAGGCAAGGTATTTTGTACCGTCAGGCGCCTTGGCCACGTTATCTGAATTTGCAGGGGTTGGTGTTTCGTTACGATGGCAACCTGATACAAGAATGACAAAAGAAAACAGGACGAGAAATAAGTTCACGATAAAATAGGGCTGAGCCAATGCTACGTCCTCACTGCTGGTATTGCCCTGATCGCCAACTGTTTTAGTAATTTCAACCATATTGAATACTCCTTGTCTTGGTAAAGCATCGGTGTTGACAGAACAACAACCAACACATGTTAAATGAGCCACCACATTGAACAATCCGTTTTCTTTTCCTCATCTGTCCCACTAAACAACGATTCGCATTGCTCCAAAATAATCGTGTGCGACTTTAGACAACGTAAAATCACCCGCTACGTGCGCTGCCACCACAACGCCTTGTGGTGCTAGCACAAGTTCGACTTTACCTTTATTCAGGATGAGCCGCAGCGCGCAGAGAAGATCCGGATCAGACAGTTCGTTTTGAATGCTTAAAGGCCGCCTTTATTCCCCTCATGCCGAGTGGCCTCCGCCACTTGGATCCCCGCAGCGGTTAATTCGTTGAGCATCGTGTCGCGTTCGAGTTTGAGTTGCGGCAAGATGTCCTTCTTGATTTTATAATTTTCTTCTTTGAGGCGTTGCGCAAACACGCTGCGGGATATTCTCTGCGCCTCGAGCTGAACGCGTAACTCATCCACGGCGCCGTAATAGCGGCGTATTCCGGTCAAGACAGTGGCGGGCGCGCGAAAGGTCAGCTCGGTTTGTTTCATGGTTTCCCAGATGAAGGAATCCAGTTGCTTGCCGTGCAGATAAGCGCGGATATCCATTTGTGCCGGTACTTCCTTGGCCACCGCTTGCATCGTCTTCACATTATCCGTTACCTCGGCCTCCAGTGACGTCAGCAGGTAATAGACATTGCGTTTGACCAGCAGCCCCTCGAATTGCAACGCCTTCTCAAAACCGGCGTGCGCGGCCAGGTAAACCCCGAGCACCGTCGATATCACTAAGGATATCTGCCCCAACCAAAACTGCGCCCCTTGTGCGGGTTTTAATACCCGTCGCACTGCACCAAACATGAACTTCATCGTCACTCCTCCCTCTATGTTTTAGTCGTGATGGTATTTCAGGAAACCCCGAATCCTTTTTCACGAACAGATGTGAAAAAATAGCTTGGCTACATTACGGTTCTTAAATGATAGCCACTAACAGCTTGTTGAAAAAGGCATTACTCAATCTAACAGCCTGTTGAAAAACGTGATCAGGGGATGCAGCGCAAGGCGGAAACGGACGAAAATGCGCAGTTTACACGCAGTAAATGAGCACTTTGAGTTCGTTTCCAACGCCGCGATGCGCCCCTCAGCGCGTTTTTCAACAGGCTGCTAAAATATTTAAACCGACTAACGTCGACTGCCAGTAACCTATGGTAATACTGGATTCCGGCTCGCCTCCGGTTCAAGCCCGGAGTTGGCCGGAACGACGAGACGCGAGCTAACTCCGAGTTTTTCAACAGGCTGCCAACGCAGCTACCTGATGGTGGCCTCTTGGTCTTACATCAATCCCGACAAATTGATTTCACGCGGCGTTAATACACAAGGTGGACACGAATTCAAATTTTTATTGAGTCCCACGCTACATCGTGTAGCAACACACGGTTATTGTTCGCTGAACCCGGCGTGTGTTCAGGGTGTTTCGCTGACCTTCGGGCGTTGTTGCAGGCTGAATTTTCCCAGGGCGATCGGGATGCGTACCTGCTTGCCGGTTTTAACGTCGCCGTCTTCCGTGACCATAATGATATTGACGTAATATTCATTTTCTTCATCGGGCACCACGACAATCCGGTGCTGGATCAATTGATGCTGTTGAATATCTTGATACCGCAGCTTCGAGGTCTTCGTGATCAAATCCAGTCCTTCGCTGGTGGTGTACCCCACTTTCAGCACCGGTAGCGCCTTTAATGCCAGGTACTCAATCTCAATCTCTAAATCGTGATCCGCCAGCATCTTGGTCTTGATGGCGTAATTGACGCGCACGGGAAACTCGGTCGTGGCAGGTGCCGCCGCCGTTGCTGGCTCATTTTCTTTGGCCTCTTGCAACTGCTTGTAGATCGTGACGGCATCATCACCCTGTTTTGTGGAAAAAAACGAGAAATAGCTACAGGCGCTTAACAGCCACGTCAGGGTGAACAGCGTCCCTAGCCGTAGCAACCTGCGTAACTGTATTTGAGTGCATACCTTCGACATGGGGTTATTATGCCAAACTCCCGCAAGAAAAAGGTGAACTAAGTGGGCAAGGTCGCCGGATTGTTGCACTCCACGCGCGCGGCTCAACCTCGACCCCACCCATCGGAACCGGACCGAATCCGCCAGGCCATGGATCAAGGTGAGGAAATTCTCTGCATATTCGGCCCGGCAACCCCGTGGTTAGCAGGGTTAGCGGTATTTGCGGGACCCATCACGGTATTGACAGATGGCGTTAACTTCTAATAATGGGACTACCCAGGGTTCGCTGGTTGATGTCCGCGGTGATCGCCAAACGCACGTCAGGCACGACGCCTTCGCAGCGGCGAGAACGAAACCCTATAAACCTACCAATGGAAAACACGATGGCCATCTTTAACGATACGGTTTCGCATAAGAAAAAGTTTCTTGCCAGCATGATCAAGGCCCCGTTTGATCAATTGGCACAGACCTGCGGCGGTCTTTGGTCCTCCGCCGATGCGCTCACCGTGGGTTTGCAACGTCAGTTGTGCAAGCTGCCGCACTGTCAACTGCTGTATGCCGTGGATACCACCGGCAAACAACTCAGCGCCAACATCGCACGCAATCAGGTCGATAACACCTGGCGCGGTCAAGACCTGTCATCACGCCCCTATCTCAAGGGTAATTTGCCGTATCAGGGTTTGATCCTGTCCGCCGCGTATTTGAGTCAACGCAGCATGCAACCGTGCATTACTGCGCTACAAGCGGTACGTCAGCATGATCAGTTACTCGGGTTTATTGCCGCTGATTTTCACCTCAAGGATCTACCGGAGATGAATGCACCCGCCTTGCGCCGCGCGCAACGCCTGGTCTATGGGCCTGATCACGCCAGACCCAGCCGGATAATTACCCGTGTCGATGAGAATTATGATTACCTGTCCTACGTGTTGATTACCTTGCTGCAAGAGCACGGGGTTTTTCAGGCGCAGATCCATTTCACCAGTAGCCGTTGTGTCTTATGGTCGGTGGAGAATCCGTTGCAGTATCGCCTGCACACGGTGGAAGAACTGATGAAACCTGAGTTATTTATCCAGTACCCCAAACACACGTATAACCGCCAAGCCAACACCGACCAGGAAAAAATCCCGTTACTACTGGCACAAATCAAGGCCTTGCGCGAGGGCAATGACACGAATTACCTGCGCACCGCGTCGGTGAATATCATTAACGATCTGGTCAGTCTGAGTTTCGCCAGTGATGGCACGCAATATATTAGTTCTGAGGAATTCCTCAATCGCGAATTACATCACTGGCTGGGCAAGCCAGTTCATGCGAACCCGGAAGCCACCGCCCCCTTGCATCAAAATTAAATTACGGAAGGTAACTCGTTATGTTGTTCAACTTATATCCCGCACACCCAGCGACAGCGAAGACCCGCGCAACTTTCCGCGGACGACTGATCGGCGCCTTATCATTACTGCTTTGTTATCCGTTGCTGGCCGCCACCCCGCCGGTGCCACAGACACCATCTAAACAAACCCCTGTAGCACCGGCGGCACCATTAACCGCCGCGACACCCGCCGCCGCACTGAACACCAATAAGGAATTAGCGCTAAAGATCTGGACGCTCACCAACGGCGACAAAACCCTCAGCCACATCAAGGCGGGCTTGGGGGGGAGTGAAAGTCAGATGTCGCTCTCCATCGACAAAAGCATGGCGGAAAAAATTATCGCGGTGCTGAATCAAGCCTTTGATCCCGTGCCCGCACAGATCCAGGGCTATGTCGCGGAAAAGGCTAACCCGGAACAACTCACTGCCATCATTAAATGGCTGGAATCATTCTATGGCAAGAAGGTCCGTGAGGCGGAGGCCAAGTCGCAAATTCAGTACAACGATTTGGAGCGCAATGTACCATTGAAGGAACCAAAATTTTCCAAGGAGCGCGAGGCCCTGTATAAACGTTATGAACGGGTTGCCTTGGAGGCCACTAACAAAATCATCACCGAGACAGTGGAGTTTTATCTGGTGATCAATAACAGCACCAAACCGCCCACCGAACGCATCGCCCCCAAAGAGTTGGAACAAACGCTCAAGCTCAACCGGGTTAAAATGCAAAGTCTTACCCAGCAATTATTGCCGCATTTATTCGCCGCCACTTACCGTGATTTGATTGTCGACGAAGTGAAGGTGTATGTCGATTTTCTGGAGACCCCCGCCGGCCAGAGTTATTTGCAACTCAATTCGGATGCCTATGTCCATGCCTTGCGCAAGACCCGGCCTGAAGTCCTGCTCAAGCTCGCCGGTATCTTCGAGGATGAACTGGCGGTGTTATCCCCCTATTCCAAAGAAACGTTTTCCGAAGCCAAACAAAATCAGCTCATGGTCACCATGCTGAAACGTTTTGGCAAGGCCGCCTTGGTCAGCGCCATCCTGGAGGTACGCGGCGGCCAGATCACGATCCTGCGTAATAATCAGGAGCAGGAGGTGTTTGGTCGTCCCAATCAAGACTTCATCACGGTCAATACTTTAATGAAAGACATGCGCAAGGCGAAACTGGATATCCGGCGTTATTACCAGCTCGTGCAAAAACATGCCCGGCAGGGATAAAAATAGACAAACTTCAGCGCTTGCCATAGCGCGGCAGACGATGTTTCAGTACTATACGAAGAATAAAAATGCGGTGTATTAAAAAATAAGAAAGGGGAGAGTTTGTGCCGTGGTCTGTTGTCGCTCGCCCATCGATATAACTAAAAAAGGCGACTGCTGCGATGCCCAGTATTTACCAGATTAAACCGGCTTTCCAAAATTTATTACGCCCCTTGACGCGCAAACTGGCGGCGCTGGGCGTGACGGCGAATCAGATCACCAATACCGCGCTGCTGCTTTCCGTCTTGAGTGGGCTGGCACTGGCGTACTGGTCGGCTTCAACCAAGATTTTTTTTCTGGTGCCCGTGGTCATGTTGCTGCGCATGGGACTCAATGCCATTGACGGGATGCTGGCGCGTGAACATAACATGAAGACCGCGCTGGGTGCCTTTCTCAACGAATTGAGCGACGTCATCTCGGACGCCGCACTGTATCTGCCGTTCGCCTTGGTTACACAGATTAATCCAATGCTGGTGGTGGCGGTGGTGATCGCCGCCATCATCAGCGAAATGGCCGGTGTCGTGGCGGTGCAAGTGGGTGCATCACGTCGTTATGACGGGCCCATGGGCAAAAGCGATCGAGCCTTTGTGTTCGGCGCGATCGCCTTGATCCTGGCGCTGGGCATACCGTTTGGTGTTTGGTTGAATATCTTATTGAGCGGGGTATTGCTGTTGCTGGTACTGACCACGATCAACCGGGTGCGATTCGCATTAAAAGAGGTGACCCCATGAATGCGTTACATCTGCCGCTCAGTGTTCAGGTCGCATTACTCGGGATGTTTGGCCTGCTGCTGGTGGCAACCGTGGTGGTTGCCGGGTTGGCGCGGCTACGTCCCGAACGCAATTACACGGAACTCAGCTTGCGGGTGAAAACCTGGTGGTTGATCGTCGGGGTGTTCAGCGCGGCGATTATCTTTAATCACACCGTGTCGGTGATCGTCTTGGGTTTTGTCAGCTTCCTCGCCTTCAAGGAATACTTATCGTTAATCCCCACCCGCCGCACGGATCACCGGGTGCTGTTCTGGGCTTATCTCGCCATTCCCTTCCAATATTATTGGGTCGCGATCGGCTGGTACGGGTTGTTCATTATTTTCATTCCGGTGTACGCGTTTTTATTTTTACCGATGCGCATGGTGATCATCGGTGAGACCCAAGGTTTTTTACGCGCGGCGGGCACCCTGCATTGGGGATTAATGACCACGGTGTTCAGTCTGAGTCACATGGCCTATCTGCTGGCCTTGCCGGATGCAAAAAATCCGGCCGGCGGCAGTGTCGGTCTGTTGTTGTTCCTGGTGGCACTGACGGAGATCAATGACATCGCGCAATACATTTGGGGGAAATCCTTCGGCAAACATAAAGTGACGCCGACCGTCAGCCCAAACAAAACCATCGAGGGACTCATCGGTGGCGTGCTGACCACCACGGCATTGGCGGTGCTGATCGCCCCTTGGCTAACACCCTTGACACAACCGCAATCGATCGCAGCCGGTGTCTTGATCGGTATCGCGGGCTTTGTCGGCGATGTCACCATCTCGGCGGTGAAACGTGACATCGGCGTAAAAGACAGCGGCAGTATCTTGCCCGGCCACGGCGGAATCCTGGATCGGTTGGACAGCCTCACCTACACCGCGCCGCTGTTTTTCCACTTTATTTATTACCTGCATTATTAGCCCATGTTGCGCCTCTTGTTCTTTCTCCTCATTATTAAACCCGTGGCGATGCTGGTGCTGGGCCTGAACATACGGCGACGCGATTTGTTACCGGCTCGCGGCCCGGCGATTGTGGTGGCAAACCACAATAGTCATTTGGATACGCTGGTATTGATGTCGCTGTTTCCGTTACGGTTGATCGCCAAGGTGCATCCGGTGGCAGCGGCGGATTATTTTCTACGGAACCGCTGGCTGAGTTGGTTTGCCTGCAACGTGATCGGGATCATTCCCTTGGAGCGCAAACCCAGCGCGAAAGGCACGCAGGTCTTGGCCCCCGTTAGCACGGCGCTCAACCGCGGCGACATTCTGATTTTATTTCCCGAAGGTTCCCGCGGCGAGCCGGAAAAAATGACGAAATTCAAGAACGGCATCGCGCACCTGTTAAGCGAACACACCACCGTTGCCGTCACGCCGGTGTATTTTTATGGCTTGGGGAAATCACTGCCCAAAGGGGAGTTCCTGTTAGTGCCCTTTTTTGTTGACGTGTTTGTCGGTGAATCATTGGCCTGGAACGGTACGCGCCAAGCGTTCATGGAAACCCTCGAAGCCAGTATGCAACAGTTGCAGCAGCAAGCGCAGCTCGCCACGCGGCATGCGCAGGAACCACAGAATACGGAAGCGCGCACATGAGTGCCGCAAAGAAATGCACGTGTTCCCGAGATTTTTTCATGACGCCTTCATGGCGATTGGCGAGTACGGCATTTTTCCGTGTCGGTTGCCTGCAAGCTAACATCACAGGCCCGTAGGGGCGGGTTCCAAACCCGCCCTTGCTGTTTGTTTGTTGTCGGCGCGAAATTACACAGGGCGGGTTTGGAACCCGCCCCTACGAAAATTTGTGGCGCATTCAATTCGCGTTGGCTTGGGATTAAAATTCACGCCGCTGACATGACAACCCCGTCAAGAAGGCATACCATCGACCTATCATCAAAACAGGGAGGAATAAACCTATGTTAACCAACAAGCCACTGCCTGCTCTCCTGGCCACCGTCACCACCTTACTCGTCATCGCGATCATCAGCGGTTGCACCGACTCGACGGCGGCCGATGCAAAACAAGCGGAATATCAAATCCCCAACAGCGATATCCGCCTCACCATGACGATCCAAGCCAATGAAAAAGAGCGCATCGTCCAGGCCAGCGACGGTGACGAGCCGTTATTTAAAACCAAACTGGGAACTCCGGCGGACGGTAAACCCCGCGCCCGCTTGTACAAAAACAAGGAGGACTATACCTTGGTCGATGCTAACGGTGATCACTATCTACTGAATATGCGCGAAAAACGTTTTGATAAAAGCACTGACAGCAGCCCCGCGGCATCAACCAAGTATGTCGGTAAGTTTGATTTTGACAAAAAACATCATTGGCGTTTTATCCCCAGCAAACAAATGGCGCGGGCGGATGATGCGTCGTCAGCCACGGCTACGGCCGCTTCTGATTCATCGAGTCGGCAGTTTGGTCCGCCTTCAAAACAATTTAGATAGGCCTGCTGTTGCTTTCTCAACGTCGCGCCCTTGCGCGCGACGTTGTCATGGTGAGCCGCCACGTTTATTTTATTTCGTCGATTTTCTGCTGTTGCTGCTCAAGCGTTTGGCGTAATGCATTGGCACTGTCTTGCGCCTGTTTGATGGTCTGCGGTGCTTGCGCCGGTGACGCCGCCGGTGATCCGTTAACCGGGTTATTGTTTGTTTGTAAATACCACGCCAGCAAACCACCGATCACAACCAGACTGAATAGTAATGAGAGATAACGCATTGCAAGCTCCTTTTAACAGCCTGTTGAATATTAATTTAAAAAAGGGTGGCGTTATTCGGCAATCTCAATCCGATTGCGGCCATTTTCTTTCGCCTTATAGAGACTCTGATCGGCGCGTTCAAACAGGGTTTCAATCGCCTCTTCGTCACGGTAGTGGGTCAACCCGGCTGAGATGGTAATCACCACCCGCTTCTCCTGAAAATGAAAGGGTGTTTGTTCAATGATACCACGCAGCTTATCCGCCACTGCCTTGGCAACCACGAGGTCCGCCTCCGGCAATAACAAGACAAACTCCTCACCCCCATAACGTGCGACAAAATCCGTTTGCCGGACATGTTCACTGAGCACCTCGCCAATCACCTTCAACACCCGATCACCCGCCGCGTGACCATAGGTATCATTGACGGATTTAAAGTTATCGACATCAAATACCGCCAAGACCAACCCTGACTTGTAACGCCGGCATCGCGCAATTTCCATGGCAATCCGTTCTTCATAGGCCTTGCGATTCGGTAATCCAGTCAAGGCATCCTGCATCGCTTCTTGTTGGGTCTGTTCCATTCGTTGGCGTAATTGCGTGCCATTTTTTTCCAGCACCAGCACCTTCTGACTCAACCGCGTGATCAAGGCCTGCGCCTCCGCATGGCGCTGCTGTTCCGTGTCGCGAAACGCCTTCACCCGGTTATCAATGACATCCAAACGTGTTTCTATAATCTGTTTCACTTGCGCCAGCTCGTTCATGTCTTGCATGGATTTTTTGATGCTATCAATCTCGCCATGCACATCGGTTTCCATGGTGATCACATGTTGCTGAGTCGCTTCATGCAGCTTACCGCTTTGTTGCAAATCCGCGTCGAGTTCCTGTAAGCGTAAATTCAGCTGTGTGAAAAAACTTTCCAGCTCATTGCGCTGCACGGCCAGGCGACTGCAAATTTCAGCGACCAGATCCGCCAATGCGTGCAGGCAGTGCACCAGGCCATCGATCTTGCCGGATTGTTCGGAAAATATTTTTTCAATCCGGCTGACATTTTCCTGTAAATCCCTGGGTGGATTTAAGTGGGCGATGAACGCCTTGACCGCTTCGGCAATTTCATTTAACGAATTCGTATCCAACAGCACCGGCAAGGGTTCCGTTGAATTGTAGGCGGACTCAATATTCTGCGCGATCACTTCAATGATCGGCAATAAATCCTTACGACGACGCGCCTTGTTGATATGGCCCTTGAGCGCGCGAAAGTTAATGCGGCGTTTGACATTGTCCGGCAAACGCAGCGCCAGTTGTAACAACAAATCACCCACGGCGGGGGCAATGGTTTTGGGCGAATCACTGAAATTAGCTTCCACCACCGCAGGAATTATCGGAACTATGGTTTTTGACGAATCACCGAGACTGGCGTCCACCACTTCGACCTGCTGTATCGTCTGTCCTACCAGCGCATATACCTCGGGGGATTTCTGCTCTTCCGTCGCGGGGGCTTCCGTGTTGGTGCTGAGCAGTTTTTTTTCTTCCGTCTGGACTTCGCGTTTTGCAAAAATCCGTTCGATGAACTTGCTGCGTCGTTCGCCCCGGGCTTCATCGGCAAGACTCGATGCATTCCCCGCCTGCGCCGGTGTTTGCCGTTTCTCGATCTCGATGGCTTGTTTAAGCAAACTGGCGACCTGCTCGATGCTACCGCTCACATCGGCGAGTTCTTCCAGGTTATTTAATTGTTTGTCGATCTCTTTGGCGCTACGGCTGAGTGCGGGGGGAATGGGAACTTGCTTCAACAGCGCCTGTAAGATACGCGCCGGACTCTTTAGCGCCTGACGGTTACTGCGGACCTGATCCAATTCGCCGACTTGCACGCCAATGGTTTCAATCAAGGTGCGGAATTTAACGACTTCCTTGCCATCGCGTATGGCATTGCGCAACTCGGTAAGTGATTTACTCAGCGGCGGATGGCGGATGTCCGCCGCCAAGGTCAGACGCGAGACAAGGTGGCGCAACAAACGCTCGGCCTCACGCCAAGTCCGTTCCTTTAGCTCCAGCTCACCGAGGGCTTCGTAATAACGCGTCTTCCAACGCGCCTGTGGTTCGGCACTTTCTTTATCTATTGCCATAATGTCTGTACGCCAAAAATTAATGTCACGCCGCCAGCCGCGACATTTTCAAACCCTCAGGCAATCCCAATTCCATCATGATTGGCAGATGATCCGAATAGGCGTGATTCAACGCGGTCACATTTAACACCTTGAAATCCGGCGTAACCAGAATGTGATCGATGTTGTGTACGGGACGCCAACTCGGAAATGTCAGTGTTTCCTCCAACGGTTCATGCAAGCGAGTTCGATTAAATAGCATGCACATTTCTTTGCTATCCGGTTTGCAATTCAGATCGCCCATTAAAATCACATGCCGATAATCGCTGATACGTTCACTGATGTATGCCAATTGACGCATGCGCGCCCGCGGACTCAGTGACAAATGCACGATGACCAAGGCCAGGGGGTTCTCACCGCTGCCATACACCGACAAGATCGCATTCCGACCGGGGATCAACGTCGGTAAGGATAGATCTTCAACATGGGTGGGGTGGTAGCGGCTTAATAGGCCATTGCTGTGTTGCGCGAGCCGGCCAAAATTACGATTGACTTGGTGATACCAATACGGGAAACCGGCTTTTAACGCCAGGTACTCCACCAGATTGATATTATTGCTGCGGATGCTGCCGGCATCCACTTCTTGCAGGCCGACCAGATCACACACGCCCAACACCTTCGCCACGTTGTCCAGATTCAGCAGGCGTTGCGGATGCGGCAAGAGATGTTTCCAACTGTGTATCACATACTGGCGAGCATTGCGGGTACTGATCCCAACCTGGATGTTATAACTCATGACCCGTAAATGTTGTCCACTCATCGCTTGTGTAAAGTAACCAAATTATCGGGAATAGTCACGCGCTCCTGGTTTCTAGACCCTTGCCATTAAATTGGGCAAACCATTTCACCCAGCTTCGATGTTAGCTTGAGATTCTCGCTGTAATCCACCGGACAATCAATAATGCTCACCGCCGTGTCGGCCAACGCCTTGGTCAACGTCGGCAACAGGTCTTCACCTTTGTTGATGCGGTACCCTTTGGCACCAAAGGCCTCGGCCAACTTCACAAAATCCGGATTGGTGAAATCCACGTGGGACTTACGGCCAAAGTAACTCATTTGTTTCCATTCGATCAACCCGTATGCGCCGTCATTCCATATTAGGATCACGATCGGCGTCTGCAAGCGTACCGCCGTCTCAATTTCCTGAACATTCATCAAAAAGCCCGCATCACCCGTCACCGCCACGACCTGCCGCTCGGGGTAGGCCAGCTTCGCTGCAATCGCACCGGGCACCGCAATGCCCATACTGGCGAAGCCATTGGAGATAATGCAGGTGTTGGGGAATTCACACCGGAACATGCGCGACATCCACATCTTGTGCGCGCCCACATCACAAATGGCGATGCCTTCCATGTCCATGGCCGTGCGGAGATCCCAGATGATCTTTTGCGGTTTTACCGGCACGGAGTTGTCATCCTTGTGCTGATTCATGTCCTCGATCAACGCGGCACGCAGCCCGCGCATCGCGGTACCGGTATGCGGACTGGCGACTTTCATGATACGCAGCAAGGAAAGCTTGATATCCCCAATCACACCCGTGTTCACGTTGTAATACGCATCGACCTCCGCCGGGGCGTTATCAATGTGAATAATGATGCGATCCTTGGTGGGGTGCCACAGATAGGGGTGATACTCAACCAGGTCATAACCAATGCAAATGATCACGTCCGCACGATTGAATCCACAACTGACATAATCTTTTGCCTGCAGGCCGGCGCTGCCCAACGCCATCGGATGTTTGAACGGGATCACGCCTTTGGCCATGAAGGTGTTGGCCACCGGGATACGTAACTCCTGGGCAAATTCCGCTAACTGTTTCCATGCCTTGCTGCGAATCACCCCGTTACCGGCGAGGATGATGGGGTTCTTGGCCTTGGAAATCAGTTCGGCGGCATGATTGACTTTTTCCGCCGGTGGTTCAGGTGCGTGCGGCTGTTTCACCGGCAAGGGTGTATCGATGACTTCCATCTCGGCGATGTTTTCGGGAAATTCAATAAAGGTCGCACCGGTTTTTTCGGTCTGTGCGACTTTGAACGCCTTACGCACCACCTCGGTGATGATGTCCGGGGTCAACAGGCGGCTGGAGTATTTAGTGATGGCGCGGAACATCTCTTCCAGATCCAACACCTGATGAGATTCCTTATGCAACCGATGTGTACTGGCTTGGCCGGCAATGGCCACTAACGGGGCATGATCCATGTTCGCGTCCGCCACCCCGGTGATCAGATTAGTCGCGCCCGGTCCCAGCGTCGCCAGACACACCCCGGCCTTACCGGTCAGACGGCCATAGACATCCGCCATGAAGGCCGCACCTTGCTCGTGCCGAACAGTAATAAACTTGATCTTGGAGTCGAGCAAGGCATCCATCACATCCAGATTTTCTTCACCGGGTATGCCAAAGATGAATTCCACACCTTCATTTTCCAAACACCGGACAAACAGTTCTGCTGCTTTCATTGTTGTTCTCCTTAACGTTTCCCAGAAAGGACTAGCTATCGGCGTAGCCCGCTCTTTCCTTAATTGTAGCCAGTACTATGCAAGGCGGGAGGGATTGGCGGAATTACCGGCTACTTGTCTGATTCCTTCTTGATGAGCTGATCAACCACTCGCAATGCACCCTCATTACTGCCCGCAAAATTGGCACTGGTCCGGTACTTACCGTTAACGATCATGGTCGGCACACCTTCCACTTGGTAACGCGTGGTTAACTCTTGTGCACGGCGCACCTTGGAATCCACTGAAAATGAACGAAAGGTATCGAGAAAATCTTTGTTGCTGACCCCGTGTTCGGCAAAAAATGCCGCCATCTTTTGGTCTGTGTAGAGGTTGCGTTTTTGCTTATGGAGGGCCTCAAACAGCGGCATATGGATTTTTTCCGATACCTCCAGGGCCTCGGCCGTATAAAAAGCGCGGGTCACGAACTCCGACTCTACCCACTTGGGGAAAATCACCGGAAAGCGGACTAATACCACATTGGCCGGTAACTGTTTTTTCCAGATAACCAGTTGGGGTTCAAATTCGAAACAGTGCGGACAGGCATAGGAAAATGCCTCAAGCACTTCTATTTTATTGGCGGTGTTGCTGGGTACCGGCGGCTTTATCGCGACATATTCGATACCTTCATCGGTACTCGCCCATGCAGCCGCGCTGAGGATCGACCAGCCCAATAAGACACCCACCACAAACACACGTTGCAATTTCGACATTTTCATCTCCTTACCTTTTGCTGATTTTCAATATCTGACCACGACCTACGATGCTGTCCTGTAGGACTCAAGCCAGTTCGACAAGTTTCAACCCAGCGCACAAAGCCATGTTAATTCGTTTGGCCCGCCGTCATGGCTTCGTTACAATAGCCGCCATTTTGCCCTGTGACCCATCATAACTGAATGTCGATGACGCAAACATTAACCGATTCCCCAATACTTGAAGCCCGTCAGCTCCGTTGCGAACGCGGGGAGCGCTTGTTATTTGAGTCGCTCTCCTTCCGGGTCGCCGCCGGCCAGTTATTGCAAATTGAAGGCGCCAATGGCAGCGGCAAAACCACGCTGTTACGCGCCTTATGTGGATTATCCGCCCCGGCACACGGCGACATCATCTGGTGCAATGAGGCCATTGGCGACAACAGCGAGGACTATCACGCCCAGCTGACCTATGTCGGTCATCACCCAGGGATCAAACTGGATCTGACGGCATTTGAAAACCTGCGTTTTACCCAGGACATGTCGCGCACCAAGGCCAGCGATACTACACTGCTTGCCGCGTTGGATCACATCGGTTTATTCGGCTTTGAATACGTACCCTGCCGCCACCTGTCGGCGGGGCAACGGCGCCGCGTTGCATTGGCGCGGTTGCTCATCGCCCAGACCCGCTTATGGATACTGGACGAACCCTTCACCGCAATAGACCGCGCCGGTACGCAACTGCTGGCACAACTCCTGACCCAACATTTGCAAAATAACGGTTTGATCGTGTTGACCTCGCACCAACCCATTGAATTACCCGGTGGTGAAATTACCCGTCTGGCCCTGCATTAACCATGAAGGCAGCAACCCCACTCTATTCCGCCCTCTTCGCCCTGCTCAAACGTGACTTGATGCTGGCGTTTCGGCACCGCGCCGAACTGGTGAATCCGCTGATCTTTTTTCTGATCGTGGTCAGTCTGTTTCCGATGGGACTCAATCCCCAAAGCCAAGTGCTGCCGATGATGGGTGCCGCGGTCATTTGGGTGGCCGCATTGCTCGCCGCGATGTTGTCATTGGATAATATGTTTCGCAGCGATTTCGATGATGGCACCCTGGAACAAATTGTGTTGTCGCCTTGGCCGTTACCGGCAATGGTATTAATGAAGGTCCTCGCGCATTGGTTAGTCAGTGGTATTCCGCTGGTATTGCTCTCACCGCTGTTGGGTGTAATGTTTAACCTGCCGGCGGCGGGTATTGGCGCGCTGGTTCTCACGTTATTAATTGGTACACCCGTGCTCAGTTTGGTTGGCGCTATTGGAGTAGCATTAACAGTCGGGTTGCGTCGTGGTGGTGTGTTGTTGTCGCTATTAGTGTTACCTTTGTACATCCCGATATTAATCTTTGGGGCGGGTTCGGTCTGGGATGCCGCGTTGGGGTCCTCGATCCAAGGTCCGTTGTTATTTTTGGGTGCCATCTTGGTGTTGGCCTTGACCCTGGCGCCTTTTGCGATCGCCAGTGCTGTGCGAATTAGTTTGGAGTAGTTATGTGGGTGTGGTTTCATAAACTCGGCTCGCCGCCGTATTTTTTCCGATTCTCCGGTATCGTTTTACCCTATCTAGCAGTGGCTTGTCTGCTCAGCCTGTGTATCGGTGTGTACTGGGGGTTGTTTATCGCACCGCCGGATTATCAACAATCTGAAACCGTACGCATTATGTATATCCACGTCCCGGCCGCGATGTTTTCCATGTCGATCTATATCGTCATGGCCCTCGCCGGGGCGGTAACCCTAATTTGGCGGATCAAACTGGCTGAATTGATCGCGGCGGCCTCCGCACCCATTGGCGCCTCGTATACCTTTATCGCCTTGGTCACGGGTTCCTTATGGGGACGCACGGCCTGGGGCAATACCTACTGGGAATGGAGCGACCCACGGTTGATGTCCGAATTAGTCCTGTTTTTTCTCTATTTGGGTTACATCGCCCTGTATTATGCCTCGGAAGATCGGCGCGGCGCCGCACGTGCCGCGGCCGTGCTGGCCTTGGTGGGACTGGTGAATATCCCCATTATCCATTATTCAGTAGAATGGTGGACCAGCTTGCACCAGGGATCGACAACTCGCGGTACGCAAATTGCCGCCACTGTCCACCCGAGCATGCGTTATCCCCTGTTCATCATGATGCTGGGATTTGCGCTGTTTTATGCCGTCACCTTAATGAAAAACACCCGCAGCATGTTGCTCGCCAGCGAGCGCAATAATGCGTGGGTGAAGGAGGTAGTAAGCCAACATGAGTCTCCCTGAATGGCTTAACTTTGGTAAATGGACGCCGTTTATATTAGCGAGTTATGTGATCACCGCCATTGTGCTGCTAGCCAATATCGTGATGTCATACCGCTCCGAAAAACGTCAGTTGCGCGAGATCGCGCTGAAATTACGCAGAGAAAATCGAGGTAAACAATGAAACCCGCACGTCGTCGCCGTTTAATTCTGGTACTGATCCTCGTGATCGGTGTTGGTACTGCCGTGGGCCTGGGCTTGATGGCCTTCCAACAAAACCTCATGTATTACCACCCGCCCTCGGACGTTCTGGCGGGTAATGCACCGGCGAATCGCGCCTTTCGTACCGGTGGCCTGGTGAAACAAGGCAGTGTCGAACGCGATAAAGACGGTACTACCGTGCGCTTTACCATTACCGACTTGAGTAAAGAAATCATCGTCATTTACAAAGGCATATTACCGGATCTGTTCCGTGAAGGTCAGGGCATCATCGCCAACGGTCGCATGAATAAAGAAGGCATGTTTACCGCGGATGAAGTGCTGGCAAAACACGACGAAAATTACATGCCGCCTGAAGTGGCCGATACCCTGAAAAAAGCCGGCGCCATGCCCAAACATGAAATGGAGCGCATGAAACTCAAATGATGATCACTGCAATAGGACATTTTGCCCTCGTCGTGGCGCTGTGCGTGGCGCTGCTACAATCGATCATACCCTTGATTGGCGCGCAGACCGGCAACACCACCTGGATGAATGTGGCGCGCCCAGCCGCTCAGTTGCAATTCTTTTTTGTCGCCCTCGCCTTTGGTTGTCTCACCTATGCCTTTTTGACCGACAACTTCTCACTGATGTACGTCGCGCATAATTCCAACGCCGCCATGCCGACGGTTTATAAAATCAGTGCCGTATGGGGTGCGCATGAAGGTTCGTTATTGTTATGGGCGTTAATTCTCACCGTCTGGACCGTAGCGGTCTCCTTGTTTTCGCGCAGCCTGCCGTTGGATTATGTGGCCCGTGTCTTGGGTGTGATGGGACTGGTCAGCGTTGGGTTTTTGAGTTTTATGCTGCTGACCTCCAATCCTTTCCGTGAAATTTTCCCGATACCCAGCCAGGGCAAAGAACTGAATCCCTTGCTGCAAGATTTTGGACTGGCCATTCATCCGCCCATGTTATACACCGGCTACGTTGGCTTCTGTGTCGCCTTTGCCTTTGCCATCGCTGCGCTGCTGGGTGGACGTCTGGATGCTACCTGGGCACGCTGGTCACGGCCATGGACAACGGTTGCCTGGATGTTCCTAACTCTGGGGATTGGCTTGGGTAGTTGGTGGGCGTATTACGAGTTGGGTTGGGGTGGCTGGTGGTTCTGGGATCCGGTGGAGAACGCCTCCTTCATGCCATGGCTGGTTGGCACCGCGCTGATCCATTCCTTGGCGGTAACGGAAAAACGCGGGGCCTTTAAGGCCTGGACCGTATTACTGGCCATCATGGCCTTTTCCCTGAGTTTGTTGGGTACCTTCCTGGTTCGCTCCGGGGTGCTAACTTCCGTACACGCCTTCGCCACCGATCCGGTGCGGGGTATCTACATTCTTATCTTCTTGTGCATCGTGATCGGTGGCTCGCTGGCCCTGTACGCCTGGCGCGGCAATCAAATTCGCTCGGTCGGCCGCTTTGCCTTGCTCTCGCGCGAAAGCCTGATGCTGGTTAACAATGTCTTGCTGGTTGTCGTTACCATCTCCGTGCTGTTTGGCACCTTGTACCCGTTATTCCTGGATGCTGTCTCCGGCAAGAAAATCTCCGTGGGCCCCCCGTATTTTAACGTCGTTTTTATTGTCATCATGATCCCCTTGGTCGTTGCCGTGGGCTTTGGTCCACTGACCCGTTGGAAGACGCATAATTTCCGCGAGCTCCTACGCAGCATGCGGGTACCGTTGTTGTTGACGGCCGTCAGTTTAATCGCAGGGTTGGTATTATTACAGGCCGATGCCAAAGGCCATGTTGCCATGACCGCGATTGGTCTGATGCTGGCGGTGTGGGTCGTGACCACTTCGGTGCTGGGCCTCGTAGAAAAATTCAAACATAAACAATTTAATTGGGCGCAAATCAAATCGCTTGGCAGCAGTTACTACGGCATGTGGTTCGCGCATATGGGTCTGGCGGTGTTCATTGTCGGCGTCACCCTCGTCAGCGCCTATCAACAGGAAGACGACTTGCGTGTCGCCCGCGGCGCTCAGATCGAAAAAGGCGGTTACCTTTTTCAATTCGAGGGCGTCAGCAGAAGTCAGGGGCCGAATTACATGGCGCAACGCGGTACCGTTATTGTCACGCGCGATGGCAAGCCCCTGGTCACCCTCTATCCGGAAAAACGCAGTTACCAATCACAATCCTCCATGCCCATGACGGAGGCGGCGATTGACGGCGGTTTGTTCCGTGATTTATATGTCTCGCTGGGTGAAGCCGTCGGCCCTCCCGAAAAGGGCGAGTGGATCATGCGTATTTATTACAAACCGTTTCAACGCTGGATCTGGTTAGCCGCCTTATTCATGGCATTGGGTGGGTTGTTGGCCGTTTCGGATCGCCGGTATCGTCGTCTGCTACCGCAAAAAACCCAGAGCAGTGAACAAATCGCCAAGGAACTCACGGACGAATTGCTGGGCGCCGCAGCGCAAAACAGGTAACCCATTATGAAACGCGCTCTCGTTATCCCGCTGCTGGTTTTTTTCGTCTTGGTCGGCTTCTTATATGTCGGCTTAACGCTCGATCCGCACGATCTCCCCTCACCGTTGGTGGGCAAGGACATTCCACAATTCCAGCTCACCCAATTAAAAAACCCGCAGGCAACGTTTTCCAATTCAGACCTGGCGGGTAAAGTTACCTTGGTTAACGCCTGGGCCTCGTGGTGTGTTACCTGTCGTCAGGAACACCAGCTACTGATGAATCTGGCCAAACAAAATACGATCGCGGTGTTTGGGATTAATTACAAGGATGAGCGCGGTGATGCCTTGGCCTACCTGCAACAACTTGGCGATCCCTACGTCATGAACGGTCACGACCTAAACGGTCGCGTCGGCATTGAGTGGGGCATCATTGCCACACCGGAATCGTTTCTCGTCGACAAGCGCGGCGTCATCCGTTACAAGGTCAATGGGATGATCACCACCGAGGCTTGGACTAAAACCATCGAACCCTTGATCACGCAACTCAATAAGGAACCCAGCTGATGCGTTTGCTGCCTATTACACTGCTGCTGTTGTTGTGGTTGCCGGTCGCGCACGCGGTTGTCGAAAATCAGGATATCTTGCCCGGTGATTTCACCAGCCCCGGACAAAAACAACGTTTTAAAGAATTGATCAAAGACCTGCGTTGCACCGTTTGCCAAAACCAGAATCTGGCTGACTCACACGCCTCACTGGCGGTTGACCTGCGCCATCAGATCCTGGAGATGATGCAAAAAGGCAAGAACGATCAGGAGATCATGGATTTTCTGGTCGCCCGCTACGGGGATTTTGTCTTGTATAACCCGCCCTTTAAGTCGACAACCTATATTTTATGGACAGTTCCTTTCATCGCCTTATTTTTCGCCCTTGGGTTGTTGGTTCGTTTGATCAAGAAACGCCAACAGCAACAACCCCCACTCGCTGGCACTGATAAACAAGCCTTGGCTGACGCATTACGTAGCGCCGGTCAGTCTTCCCTCAATGTTAAACCCAAAAAGTAGGTTCTCATGTTCTGGTTTTATGCCGCATTATTGATAGTTGCCGCCGTTGCCTGGCTGTTTATTCGTTTAAATCAGAAAGACCAAACTCCGATTCACTCCGCCAGCACCTCGAATCTGGTGATCTACCGTGAACGCTTGAATGAACTCAAGCGTGATTTGCAGAACGGTACACTGTTACAAAACGAATTTACTGAGGCCAAAGAAGAATTAGCCGCTTCACTCCTCAACGATCTCAATTCCCAGCAAACCACCACCCATGCCGCACGCAAATCCGCACTGGTTTGGTTGCTTGGCGGTTGTCTGGTTATCCTGCCCATGATTGCCTTTCCGTTACATTCTTTCCTGCAAGCACAGCTCTTTTTTCAGGAGATACCGCCGGGGAGTTCGCTTGAATTACAGAAATACTTCATGAACAGTGACCAAAACGGATTGTCCATGACCTTGGCCAATGACACGCGCGACAGCCGCTTTTGGGAAAAATCCGCACAAGTGTATTTACAATCCCAACGCCCGGATGCGGCAGTTCAGGCGTTTCAACGCGCCATTGCACTCTCGGGCGACACCGCAGTGTCCTTGTTAGGCCAAGCCCATGCGACCGCCATGCTGCAACGGGGCTCGCTCGATGGGGCGCCGGCTGAATTAATTCTGCGGGCATTGGCGGCAGAACCCAACAACCCGCAGGTACATGTCTGGTCCGGATTGCTGAGCCTGCAACATGGGGAATACGACGTGGCCATCAATTATTTTGAACGTGCATTGCAATCCTACCCAACCGATAATCCTCAACGCGCCAGCGTTCTTGCGATGATCGAACAGACCAAACAGCAAAAAACCGGGAAGCCAGCGGCTACAACGGATGCTCCTGCCAGTAAGACCACGACGGCAACAGCAACAAATATTCAAGTACGGATACGCGTGGAAATATCCCCGGCACTGGCCGCGCAGGCACGACCGGAAGATACAGTGTTCATCCTGGCACGGGCCGTTAACGGACCACGCATGCCGTTAGCGATAGTGAGTAAACAGGTCAAGGATTTGCCCGCCACGATTACGCTTGATGACTCGACCGCAATGAGTTCAGAAACACGTATATCGGCATTTAACCAAGTTAAGGTCACGGCACGCATCACACGCAGCGGCCAAGCTACACCCCAGCCGGGGGATCTCTTTGGTGATAGCAGTCCAATTGATCCCACCTCACACAAAACGACGAAGCTTGTCATCAATCAACAAGTGCAATGACCTCTGACTCACAGACTATCCAGCTGATTGCGGTGGTAAGATTGCTAGCGTTTCATTGACACCGACGCACAGTGGTACAGCAACTACTTTTTTCAACAGCTGGACTGAAGAATGGATAAGAAAAAGGCGGCCATCGGCCGCCTTTTTTTGTAGGTCAGGCTAACGGAGCCCGACCAGACGCGATCGAAGAACCTCAGTGCAAACCAGACACGTAGGATGCCACCGCCGCAATTTCCGCGTCACTCATGCGCTCCGCAATCTTGCGCATGACCTTGCCGTTATCATCCTTGTCATCGAAACCGCGCCGACCTTCACGAAAGGCCTTCATGGTGCTCTCAACATAGCTGGCTTGCTGACCACTCAACGCCGGATATTTCGCCGGTAGATTACCCGCGCCGTTGGGACCATGGCAGGCCATACAAGCCGGCACACCCTTGTTCTCAACCCCACCACGGTAGACGCGCTCACCCAGTTCCTTTTTGGCGGGCTCCACCCCGCCTAAGGTCACCTTTTGCGAAGCGTAGTAGGCCGCAAGATTATCCATATCCTTATCATTCAGGTTGGC
>Ga0315281_10001436_pt1 | contig 35120 bp, 28 predicted proteins | sample YL17G07_0_MG_FD_204540 | JGI IMG/M metagenome (GOLD analysis project Ga0315281, IMG submission 204540) | Sediment microbial communities from Yellowstone Lake, YNP, Wyoming, USA - YL17G07_0 | ecosystem: Environmental > Aquatic > Freshwater > Lake > Sediment | place: USA: Wyoming | collected...
GCCGGTTCCTTTTACTTCGCCGAAAACGATATCCATATCGGTTTGCTGTTCACCGTTCCGGGCCTTCTTTCCCACAAACGGCGGATTACCGAGAACGTAGCTGCATTGGTCGGGGGGAAGGATTTTCTTCCAGTCAAGGCGAAGAGCATTCCCGCAGACAATGGTGGGAGATTTTTTCAGAGGCAGGCGGACGAAATATTCCCCAAAGGCTTCCGAGAGGCGAATGTTCATCTGGTGGTCCATGAGCCACATGGCAACTTCGGCGATGCGCACCGGCCACTCGCTAATCTCGATGCCGTAGAAGGCGTCCACATCGATCAGGGAGAGGGGGAGCATGCCCAATCCCTGCTGCGTGTGGTGATAGAGCAACTTGAGGATTTCTATTTCGAGCAAACGCAACTCGCGGTAGGTGATAACCAGGAAATTCCCGCAGCCGCATGCCGGGTCGAGGAACCGGAGCCGCGCGATTTTCCCGTGCAATCGTTTCAGTTGGGCATTGCTGCTTTTGGCGCGCTCGAATTCCGCGCGCAGCTCGTCGAGGAACAGTGAACGAATGACTTTCAGGATGTCACGTTCGTTGGTGTAATGTCCGCCGATTTGCCGCCTCTCTTTTGACTCCATGACAGCCTGAAAGAGCGAGCCAAAAATTGCAGGCGAGATGCGCGACCAATCGAAGTGCGTGCACGCCAGCAGGGCGTCACGCATGTCGCTGTTGAAGTCGGCGAAGCCGAGGTTCTCGGCAAACAGGTCGCCGTTGACATAGGTGAATGTAGCGAGAGTCTCGTCCAGATTCCTCTGCCGCTTTTCAGGCGGCGTGTTCAGAACGTCGAAGAGCCGGGCGAGATGCAGGCCCAGATCGGAACCATCTTTGGCGGTGCGATTGAGGAGATAAAGCCTGAATGCTTCAGGCTCGAAGATTCCGGTATCTTCGGCGAACAGACAGAAGAGAATGCGAACCAAAAAACGTTCCAGTTGATGCCCTGAGTAGCCGCCCCCTTCGAGAGCGTCATGCAAGCGGCCCATGATCTCAACTGCTTTAATGTTGATCGGGTCTTGCTCCTCAAACTTGTGGTGCTTGTACCCGGGAATAAATGCGAAGGCATGAATGTGTTTATGGAAATCCGCCAGCGGAAATTCGATGCTCGCCACGCGCCAGTTGCCGAAGAGCGGGAGATGTTGCTGCTCCTCCGGCTCGAGATCGTGTAGGGCGATGCGGCCAAAGTCGGAAACGATGACGTAGCGGGGGATTTCGTCCGTTCGTCCTTCGCGCGCGAGGTCCTGAATGTAGCGGAACGCCTGCGACTCGGCTTTGCTGAGGTCCTTGCCGCGACTCTTGTGCTCGACCAGTACCTTGGCAGGCCAGAACAGATCAATGAAGCCGTAATCGCCTGAAATGTTTTTGACGGGTTCCTCGAAGCTAGCTACGGCGCGGCGAGGGACGCCAAAGACATTGAAGAACTCGTTCCAGAACGTTTGCTTCTCTGCTTGTTCCCTTTTGACGCCTGTCCAATCTTTCGAAAAGGCGATAGCGCGGTGGCGGATCTCATTCCAAGACTACCGCATCTTGGCGTTTTTCGGCGGAACGCGCCGGCGCCTACAACAGGCCGAACTCGTTGAGCAGAATGCCCAGGCAGACTACCGACAGCGCCGCGCCGCCAAAGATGTACTTCAGGGAGCGGCGGCGCAGGTATTTCTCCACCTCTTCTTCCGTCCGCCAGGAGATATGAAACGTCGGCTCGTTTTCGCCCTTCTGGATGATGTTGCGGTCGTTCTCGTCGCGCGGGTGGGGATTCTCCGCGCAGGTGCCGGAGATATGGTAGGGCTGGCCCGGGACGGCGCAGTACTCCGTCAGGCGGAAGCGTCCACTGCCCCCACCCACTGAGAGGCGGCGGAAGATCGACAGAGCCTTCGTCCCCGCGCTCTGCTGGGCGCGCCTCTCGAGGGGCATTTCGGGGCGAAGAAGCTCCGTCTCCTGCCGCGCCTCATCCGACGACAACGCTCGGGGAGGACCAGCCGCCGCCGGGGCAGCGGCTGGGGGCAGCTTGGCCGCAACGAAATGCGGCACGGCCGTGCCCGCGGCCACTCTTTCGGTGTAGGTATCACCGTACCGTTCCACCTGGCATTGCTGCTTCAAGTCGAGCTCCGCCTGGCTGGGGTTGACCCGCACCTTCGCGGTTGCATCCTCGAGATAGAAATCGATGCCGTTCACATCGGTGCCGAAATGCGACCAGCTCTCGCGCCCTTTCGAATCCTTCGTCCGCTTTTGGATCTCCACTCTGTACCAGAAGCATGGCGTGTGGCTGACGGGGCTCAAGACCAACTGCTCTCCCCGGGCCGTGCCGTAGATTTCGACCAGCCCCATCGCCATGCTGCGAATCGGGATGACCGGAGTGTCCGCCATGAGGCGATACCTGCGAAACTCGCGGAAGCCTTTAATGAAGAGGTAAATCCCCGCGCCGAATCCGATCGTGGGATAGAGTACGGAATCGCCGTCAGAAGACATGATGCCCCGGTCCTGCGGCCGCCATCCTATCGAGCGATGGCTCGAAAGGCAAGCGTCGCGCTCGACGCTACCCAAGCACACGGCTCTTGAGTATGATGAGGAGCCGTCGGCAGCCAGTCGCGGGGCCGCGCCAATCGCCCGAGGCGATGGGGCCGCCAAGCGAATGCCAGCCGGACGCGCTGAGCACAAAAACTTCGACCTCTCGCTGCTGAAAGGTTTGGTCTGACCGCTGAGGACTTTCGCATGCAACCTTTCCGCGTCCTCGAACATACTGCCGACATCGGCTTCGAGGCGTTCGGCGCGACGCGCGAGGAAGTGTACATCAACGCCGCGCTGGCGCTCTTCCACCTGCTCGTCGACCGAGAGTCCATCGCCCTTCGAGAGCAGGCATTAATTCCAGTCACGGGCGGCAATCCACCCGAGTTACTCGTGAACTGGCTCAGCGGGCTACTCTACCTTCAGGACGCCGAAGGCTGGTTATTTGGGGATTTCCAGGTAATCTCTCTCGAGGATCGATCCCTCGTCGCGGTGGCGCGGGGTGAGAAGTTCGACCCAGCGCGGCACCAATTGAAGTTGCTCGTCAAGGCGATTACTTACCACCAGCTTATGCTGGAGCAGACCGCGGCGGGCTGGCGCGCCCAAGTATATGTGGATATCTGAAGGATGTCGGGAGTCGAGAGTCGAAGAGTTGAGCGCGCGGGTCGCCGGCGCTTTGTCTTTTGTCCCCCGTCTACCGTCTACCGTCTACCGTGTTCTCCTTTCCGCCTACTGCCTTCTGCTTTCTGCCGACTCCCTACTCCCGACTGCCTACTCCCTTCCTCCCGCTCGTGGCCTCTACGAAATCCGTGAAATCAAACCCGGTATCTTCATCTGGGTGCCCGACGACGTTCTGGACCAGGACGGCGACCCGCAATTCAGCCGCGCCGGAACGGCGGGGTTCATCGTCACATCCGAAGGTGTGGTGGTGGTGAACAGCACGAATACTCCTTCTCACGCCCGCGAACTGCTCTATGAAATCCGGAAGCGGACCGACTTGCCGGTGAGGTACGTCATCAACACCGATTCGCACTCCGACCTGATGCTGGGCAACGAGGTGTTCGTGGACCAGCCGGCCATCATCGTCTCAACCTCCATCGCCGCCGCCGAGATGCGGCGGTACCGGCAGGATCTTGTCCAGCGCCTGCGGGAGGACGAGAACTGGCGGCTGCAAGCGCGCATGCGGGGCATCCACCCTACGATGCCCGGCCAGACCTTCGATCACGAGATGACGATCCGCTTGGGCGGACAGGAAATCAGACTTCTGTCTATGGGCGGCGCACATTCCGCGGGAGATGCCGTGATCTATCTGCCGGGCGCGAAGATCCTCTTCCTCGGCCACCTCTTCGAGAACGGCTTCTTCCCTCGCCTGGCGTCGAGTGACGTGCGGCGGTGGATTGAGACGCTTCAGCAAGTAGAATCCTGGGACGTGGACACCTATGTCCCCGGCCACGGACCGCCGGGAGACAAAAGACAACTGGCGGAGTTTCGCGGCTTCCTCGAGTGGCTGGTCACCGAAATCGAAACGCGTATCCAGGCGGGAAAGTCGCTGGAGGATGTAAAGCGTGAAGTCAATCCACTCGAGACCTTCCACTGGAGCGCGCGCGACCTTGCCCCGCAGGCCATTGAAGATGTCTACCGGCAACTCGAACAGGCTCAGCCCGCGCACGCCGCCAGCCCGCCGCCGGCAGGCCAAGCCGCGTCACCCGGCCAGTCCAATCCGCCACAGTAGGGGCGGGTGAACGACGGCACGCGAGAGCCCACAAGGAGGAACACCATGAACTGGTCAAGAAGGGACTTGTGCTTGATGCTGCCCGCGCTCGGGGCAGCACGAATTCAGGCCGCCGAACCGAAACCACTTGCCTCGAAGGTCGTGCGCTTCGAAGACTTGCCAGTGAATGCCAGCGGCGGCAACCGCTTTCGGGCGATCTTGGAGGGCGCAACCCACGACGGCCACCAGATTGAAGCCCACGCCACCGAACTCGCTCCCGGCGCCGCGCCGCACCCGCCACATCGGCACAAGCACGAGGAAATGTTCTTGCTCCGCGAAGGGACGGTGGAATTGACCGTCAATGGCAAGACCACGCGCCTCGGACCCGGCGGCGTCGGTTTCGTCGCCTCGAACGACGAGCACGGCATCAAGAACGTCGGCGCGATGTCGGCGCAGTACTTTGTTGTCGGCTTGGGAAGTAATTGACCCCGAGCTGTATCGCTCAGAGGACAGTAGCGCCGGGCTATGACCGGCGTTTCCTGACCTCGCTCCTAACGCCGTCGCCGCTCGCAGCGCGGCGCTACAGCGCGGTCCAGCCTTTCACCCCTCCAACGCCTTGCGGCAATAGTCGTAACACTTCTTGACCTCGGCGAGGGTGTCGAGCCCTTTGATTTCCTCGCCGTATTCGTACTCGATGTTGGCGTTGATCTTCCAGCGCTGGTCGCGCAGCAGGCGCAGCACGGGGCCGATGGGCGTTTCCCCCTCGCCGAAGGGCAGGTTGGCGCCGTGGTTCTTCTTCCGATCCTTGATGTGCAGCGTCACGATGCGATCGTGATGCTCCTTGATGTATTCGACCGGGTCGCCGCCCGCGGCGGTGAAGTGGCCGATGTCGAGGTTGATGCAGATGTATTCGGAGGCGCCTTGCATGGCGCGGGCAAAAGTCTCCGGCGTCGAAAACTCGTCGGGCTTGTCGGTTTGATCGTGGCCGTGGAAGCCCACGCGGATTTTGTGTTTCGCCGCGTGCTTATCCACGCGCGCTGCCACGCTGACGTTGGCGGAAGCGGTAATCATGCCCACGCCCAGCGCCTTCGCCATCTCGAAGCCGCGGTCGATTTCCTCCTCCGACATTTCCTTCCGAAAGCTGTAGTTGTAGGCATGGATGTGCACGCCCGCGGCGTCGAACTTCTTGCGCACGTCCTCGAAAAAGCTGAGCGGCGTCTCGAGCCGCCATTTCTTCAACTCCGCCCACTTCATTTTCTGCGGTTCGACGTGGCCCTGCCAGAGCTCACTCTCGCCCAACCCCACGGTGCGATAGCCTTCAATGCAGGCGTCCAAATCGCGGTCGCGGAACGAATAGCTCTGCGCGCCCAGCGCCACGCCGCGCACAACCGAGTCGATCTTCGCCGCGCCCAGCGCGCTGCGGCGCGAGACCATCAGTCCGGCCGCGCCCGCCATCAGAATCTTCCCCGCATCCCGACGTGAAATCGTTCCCATAAGTCCTCCTCGAAATTCGTGTGAATTCACGCGCCAGTATAAGCGCCGCCCGAGCGCCCCGCAAGGCTCGTTTGCCCGGTCGAATTGACACGCCGGAACGGTGCGCGTAGCATGAGGGCAGAAAATGAGCCGCGACCCAAAATCCGCCTTCGAAGTCATCTGCCCATGCTGCGGCGCGCGTCTGACGATTGACTCCGGACTCGGCAAGGTGCTCCATCACACTCCGCCGCCCAAACACGCGAAGGCGCCCGACATCGACCACGCCGCGCAACTGCTGGAGAAGGAAAAAGCCCGCCGCGAAGCCCTCTTTGCGCAGAGCACCGAGGACCAGAAGCACAAATCGGAATTACTGCAACGGAAGTTCGAAGAGGCCCTGAAGCAACGCAAGGACGAACCCGCCACCCCGCCCCTGCGCGATATCGACCTCGACTGACAGCCCCCTCACGAAATCAAGAGGCGACCGGCAAAAAGGCGTGGGCAGAGCTACGTGCTAAGACCGGCGGGGGGCGCCGGCCGCGTGCCCGGCAACGATTGAAGCGCCGCGAAGGGATGTGCTAGCATGGCGATTTGTCTAATCCCTTTCTTTTCTGGCAGAGCGACGGTTCCGCGCTCGCAAGGAGTCCTTGGTGAAAATCTACGACGGCGAAAACATTCGCAACGTGGCGCTGGTCGGCCACGGCCACACAGGGAAGACCCAGCTTATCTCGGCGTGTCTTTTCACCGCCGGCATGGTGAACCGGCTGGGCAAAGTGGATGACGGCACTTCTGTTACCGACTACGACGAGGAGGAAATTCAGCGCAAGTTTTCGATCAGTGCCACGCTCGCCTACGCCGATTGGGGCAAAAGCAAGATCAACTTCATCGACACTCCCGGCTACAACATCTTTTTGCATGAGACGGAGGCGGCCCTTATGGCGGCCGATTCCGCGCTGCTGCTCGTCCACGGCGTGGCGGGTGTCGAGGTGCAGACCGAAAAGACGTGGGGGTTCTGCGAAAAGAACTCTCTCCCCCGCGCGCTGGTCGTGAACCAGATGGACCGCGACCGCGCCAGCTTCGAGCGCACGCTGGAAGCGTTACGCGGAGCGTTTGGCCGACCCGTAATCCCGGTTCAATTGCCGGTCGGCGAGGAGAAGAATTTCCGCGGCGTGCTGGACCTCGTGCGCATGAAGGCGACGCTTTACGAAGCCAATGGCTCGGGCAAGGGCAAAGAATCGGAAATCCCCGCCGACCTCGCTGAAGCCGCCACCAAGGCCCACGAGGCCCTGGTTGAGATGGTAGCGGAAGGCAACGACAAGCTGATGGAAGAATTCTTCGACAAGGGCACGATTCCCGTCGAGGACCTCGTCCCCGGCCTGCGCCAGGCGATCGCGGAGCGGCGCCTCTATCCGGTCATCGTCACCGCCGCGCTGCCCAACATCGGAAGCGAAAACCTGATGAACTTCATCGCCGACTATCTCCCCGCTCCGACAGAACGGGGCGCCGTCGAAGGCCTGACGCACGAAGGGGGCGAACCCACCAAGCGGAAAGTCGCGGATGACCAGCCCGTCTCGGCTTTCGTATTCAAGACAGTTGCCGATCCCTTTGCCGGGCGCGTCAGCTATTTCAAGGTGATGTCCGGCGTGCTCAAGAACGAAGCCAACCTGGTCAATTTCAATCGTGGCGGCGCGGAACGGCTCTCGCACATCGCGGTGATGCAGGGCAAGACACAGACCGCGGTGGCGGAACTGCGCGCCGGAGATATCGGCGCCGTGGCCAAGCTAAAGGAAACCCTGACGGGTGACACGCTCGGCGACAAGGCCTCGCCCATCGTCTATCCCCAGTTCAAGGTCGCCGAGCCCGCCATCTCCTTCGCCATCGAACCCAAATCGCGCGGCGACGAAGACAAGCTCTCCACCGCCATCCATCGCATGCTGGAAGAGGACTTGCTGCTGCGCTTCACGCGCGACCCGCAGACCAAGGAATTCCTGCTCTCCGGCTCCGGCCAGCAGCACGTGGAGGTGGCCGTCTCCAAACTCAAGCGGCGCTTCAACGTGGAGGTGACGCTCAAAGCGCCCAAGGTGCCTTACCGCGAAACCATCCGCGGCAAGGCCGACGCCCAGGGGCGGCACAAAAAGCAGACCGGCGGGCACGGGCAGTACGGCGACTGCAAGATCAAGATGGAGCCCCTGGTGCGCGGCTCAGGCTTCGAGTTTGTGAACGACATCTTCGGCGGCTCCATTCCCAAGAACTTCATTCCCGCCGTCGAGAAAGGGATCATCGAGTCGGCGGCCCGCGGGTATCTCGCGGGTTGTCCGGTCGTGGACTTCCGCGTCACGCTCTACGACGGTTCCTACCACGATGTCGATTCTTCCGAGCTGGCGTTCAAAATCGCGGGCTCGCTGGCCTTCAAGAAATGCATGGAGCAGGCCAAGCCCTGCCTGCTTGAACCCATCATGAACGTCGAGATTACTGTCCCGGAGAGCAACTCCGGGGATATTATGGGAAATTTGAACGGCCGCCGCGGGCGCATTCAGGGCATGGAGCCGAAGGGCGGCTCGACCGTCGTCAAGGCCCAGGTGCCGCTCGCCGAAATGCTCACCTACGCCTCCGACCTCACTTCCATGACCCAGGGGCGCGGCACCTACGCGATGGAGTTCTCCCACTACGACGTCGTCCCGCAACCCATCGCCGAGAAGATCGTCGCCGCGCACAAGCCCTCCGCCGCGGCGGAAGAGGAAGAGTAGCGCAAGCTCCTCCCCTCGCGTGCAAAACGAAATCCACGGCCAAGGCCTGCTGTTCGTGCTATCCTCTCGCCGTCGTCAGCACCAAATCCCTGACCTTGTGTTCACAAGGCGGCGTGCCCTATGTTCATTCCACAAATCTATTCTGTCGCGCTCGTCATGATGGTCCTCAGCATGTTGTGCTGGGGAAGCTGGGCCAACACACAGAAGCTCACCAAGAACTGGCGCTTCGAGCTTTTCTACTGGGACTACGTCTGGGGAATTCTGCTCTGCTCTTTGTTGATCGGCGTGACGCTCGGCCGCACGGACGCCGCCAGCCCCGACAGTTTCTTTCAGAACCTGGCGACGGCCGACCAACGCCACATCGTTTACGCGTTTCTGGGCGGGATCGTCTTCAACATCGCCAATATTCTCATCGTCGCGGCAATCGCGATTGCGGGGCTCGCCGTCGCGTTTCCTGTGGGCATCGGGCTGGCGCTGGTGATCGGCTCGGTGCTCAACTACATCATCACGCCCAAGGGAAATCCCCTGCTCCTCTTCGGCGGGATTGCGCTGGTGTGCGTCGCAATCGTGCTCGACGCGCTGGCCTACCGAAAGCTCTCGTCGGATGTGAAGGTTTCAAAAAAGGGCATCGTGGTGAGCCTGCTGGGGGGATTCGGGATGGGCTTGTTTTACCCCTTTGTGGCCAAAGCGATCTCGGGAGAGAGCCACCTGGGGCCCTACACGGTGATGCTCGTCTTCGCGCTGGGCATTCTGGCCTCGACGATTCCGGTTAACTACATTTTCATGCGCCGGCCGGTGAGCGGCCCGCCGGTGGCAATGGGCGATTACTTCCGAGGGGCGGGCACGCTGCACTTCTGGGGCGTGCTGGGCGGCGCACTCTGGGCGGTCGGAACGATTTCCAATTTCGTAGCGTCCTACGCACAGATGGTGGGGCCCGCGATCTCCTATTCACTCGGCCAAGGCGCGACGATGGTGGGGGCAATCTGGGGCGTGTTCGTGTGGAAGGAATTCCGCGGCGCGGGGCCGGAAACAAAACGCCTGCTGGCCTTGATGTTCCTCTTCTTCCTGGTCGGGCTGACGTGCGTGGCGCTGGCGCCGGTAGTGAAGAGCGGTTGACGGTTGAGAATCAACAGTCCAAAGAGCAACACTACAGAACACCTTGGAGCGCGCTTATGCGCAGAGCAATAATCCTAACATCCATAATCCTATTTTTCGTCAGCCTGAGCAGTGCGGCTCCGGCTGAGAAAATTCCCATCATCCTCGACACCGACATCGGCACGGACATTGACGATGCCTTTGCGCTCGCGCTGATCCTCCAGAGCCCCGAGCTTGACCTTCTCGCCGTGACGACCGTGGCGGGCGACACACAGGCGCGCGCGCGGCTCGCGGCGAAGATGCTCCACGAAGCGGGAAGGTCGAACGTCCCGGTAGCGGCGGGCGAGCCAGGCCCGCCGCAACCCATCGACCAGACGCGCTGGGCCGATGGCTTCGCCGGCCCGCCGCTGGTCAAGGAAAAGGCCGTCGATTTGATGCGCCGCGTCATCGAAAGCCGCCCAGGAGAAATCACGCTGGTGGCGATTGGCGAGCTCACCAACGTCGCTGCGCTGCTCAAAAGCGACCCGGCCATCGGCAAGAAGATCAAACGCATCGCGCTGATGGGCGGAGCAGTCAACCACGGTTACGGCCAGGACCCGCAGCCCCTCGCGGAGTGGAACATCAAGTCAAACCCCGCCGCGGCGCAGGTGGTATTTGCTTCCGGCGTGCCGATTCTCATGGCGCCGCTCGACGTGACCGCCATGCTGCAACTCGACGCCGCCGCGCGTCACCGGATCTTCACTCGGCTCACGCCGCTCACGAACGCGCTGACGCTTCTCTATCACCTCTGGAATCAGGAAACGCCCACGCTCTTTGACCCCATGGCCGTGGCGCTGCTGATCGATCCCAGCCTTTGCGAGTTGAAGGAATTGGCGATTGAGGTTGATGTGAAGGGGATGACGCGCGCCGTGCAGGGAAAGCCCGCGAACGCCAAGGTCGGCATGCAGACCGATCCCGCGAAGTTCTTCCAGTTATATCTCAGGCGCGTCGCGCCGTGAATCCTACCACCACGTAGCGCCGGGCGGGGCGTCCGTGTTACCGATTGGGTGTCACCCCCGCGAAAGCGGGGGTCCATACTTCCGGGTGGATTCCCGCTCCCCGTTTTCACGGGGACAAGCTTCGCGGGAATGACCGCTTTGGGATGACACCGCCGCTATGGGGACCTACCGATACGCCGTGAGCTTCTTTTCAATCCGGTCGCGAATCCAATGCGGGTCCCACCATTCGACCGGATTGACGGGGATTCCATCCAGCAGCATGGTGAAGTGGAGGTGGTCGCCGCCGGCGAGCCCGGTCTGGCCGCTGCGGCCAATCTGCTGGCCGCGCTTGACGTTATCGCCGACCTTGACCGCGATGGAGCTCAGGTGGCCGTACAGGCTTTGCAGCCCGCAGCCGTGGTCGATGACGACTGCGTTGCCATAGATCCCAAAGAATCCCGCAAAGACGACCTTGCCATCGTTTGCCGCTTTTACCGGCATCTGCTCGACGCCGGCGAGATCAAACCCCAGGTGCGTTTGGTGATCGACGACCTCTCCGTTGTATGTGTAGGTGCGGTAATCCGCAAAGGAAGCCTCGGTCTTCGACGGCAGCCGGTCGAAAGGCGCGGTCCAGAGGAAATGATTGGCGGTCTTCTGCGCAATGGCGGTCAGCTCGCGCGCGTCAGTCTGGCGTACCGGGCCGTTTACCATCAGAAAATTCTTGAGCAGACTGCCCTGGTCCCGGAGGTCCGGCGTCTGGCTCATGATGGGCGGCACGACGCGCGACATGAATTCGTCGGTAAGTTGAATCGTGTCAGTGTGAAATTTCTTGGGGAAGACGCGGTAGGTGAAGTTGGCAATCGTCTCGTTGCCGGCGTCGTCGCGTGCCACGAGGCGCGCGGGGGTGGCGGCATCGACATTGTGGGGATAAGCGAAGAGGCAAAGCCGCGCGTCGGCGAGCGATTCCTTCACCGGCCAGCTCGGAAAAAAGTAGTCGCTGACCTGCACGCCGGACTCCACAGTTCCCGCCGACACCTTGAAGACGACCAGCTCCGCGCCGCCTTGGTTGACGTAATGCGGAAAGCTCAGCACCTGCACCTGCGGCGGCGTGAAGCGCACGGGCAGATCGAGCGTTACTTCGCTCCGCCCGCCGCGGAAGAAGCGGCCCCACGAATCATTCGTCGCCGTGATTATCAGCGTGGCACGGCCTTCCTCGAGATCGGGAATTTCCTTACGTCCGACGCGCGTTTGGACGGTGGTCTTGCTCTCCGGCCGATTCGCCCAGAACTTCCACCAACTCGTTGGCGCCTCCGTTGTTAAGCCGACGACGGAGACAATGAAAACACGCCCGCCCTGCCGGACTTCGAGCTGGACGCTCTTGACGCGATGCTGCGTGTCGCGGACTTCAAATTCCACCGGCGTGCTTTGGCCGATTCCCTTGAGCTTTGCCAGGACCCCAATCGTCGGCGCGGCCTGGCTCGTGACTCTCAAGCCCAGCACGGCCAAAACCACCACGAGAATCACCAGCAGAAAAACTAAACCCGTGCCCATACCCAAATCGGTTCTTAATGAGAGCCTCTTCAACCCTTGACCTCCGCTTCAATTATGGCGCCGCGGTTCGACTGTTCTTCAACTGACGACCCAGCAGGCGTCAGCTCCCCGTGTATTCTTGCCACCGTCTTCGAGAATACAGGCTTCGGGACGGATGCGGCAAGGTGTGAGAATAGTGCCGGTGGGCTGCACGCGTCGTTGAAAGTGCTCGCATGTCGGCCATTCACGCGCGACCGGCGGCTTGGCAATTCCTCCTCGTCTGTGTTAGTCTAGCTTGGACCGGAGGAGTAATGGCTAACCGGAAAAAGATGTCCAAGCGAGAATTCGCGCGGAAGTTTGCGGATATCGCAGAGGAAGCGCTGGGGAAACTTCCCCCGGCAGAGCAAAATAGGAAAATAGCGCGATTTGAGAATGCCGTTGCTAAGATTAGCCGCGAAACTCCCTCCAGAGCTTCACGCACCGCTCGAATTCAGGTGATCCCTCTTCATAGCCGAGCGCGCGGATAGTTTCCAAAAATTCCCTCTCCGTGCAATTGGAATCCGCCAGCCGCGCCGCCGCCCGCTGGATGGCTCGCTTTCTCTCTAATGTCATCACCCGCTTCGGTTGGGAACGTCCGCGGCTGGTTTCTGCTGCGATCACATCCTTGAGGTCGTTATCTTCTGCCATTCGAGCCTATTCCTCGGGTACGTGATCCATCAAAATGCCGCGCGCGGAAACCGTCCCAAGCGTCGATGCTTCCCATTCCGTCCCAATCGAGCCTTCCCGATTGCAGGAGGCAGAGCTTGCGCCTATCCCGCGGCCTCGCGGGCTTTCCAGACCTGGTTGACGTCGCCCATCACGATCAGGACGTCCCCCGAGCGGAGGACGGTATCGCCGTGAGGATTGTATTCCATCGCTCCGGCAGAATCGCGCACGGCCAGTGCCAGCAGGTCGAAACGCCGGTGAATCTCCGTTTCGTGAATCTTTTTCCCCACCCACGAAGATCCCTCCCTGACCGAGATTTCTTCAACCCGCAGAGTCTTTGATTTCTCCCTCAGCATCAGGTCGAGGAAGCCGACCACGTGCGGGCGGATGAGTTCGGAAGCCATGCGCATTCCGCCGATCATGTTGGGGGAGACGGCCGTGCTGGCCCCGGCGCGAATCAGCTTGTCGCCCATGCGGGCGTCGGCGCAGCGGGCGATGATGCGCACGGTGGAGCTCATCTGCCGCGCGGTCACGGTCACCATCAAGTTGTCCTTGTCGTCAGGCAGGACAATCGCCAAGCCGGCGGCGCGCATCAGGCCCGCCATCTCGAGGACTTCTTCATCCGCCGCCTCGCCTTTTAGCACCGGGAACTCCCCCAGGTGCTGGATCTTTTCCAGGCGCTCCTCATCGTGGTCAATCACCACGAACTGGTGGCCGGCCTTCAGGAGCTCGTTCACGACGTGGTAGGCGGTCTCGCCCGCCCCGCAGATGACGAAGTGATCTTTCAAGTCGCGGATCTGTTTGAGCATCTTCCGCCTCCGAAAAATATCCTTGAGCTCACCTTCCACGATAAACGCGGTTGATGCGGAGAAAACATAGAGCATGATCCCAATGCCAAAGAAAATGACGAAGATGTTGAAGATCCGGAGGGTCGGGTTGGCGCTGGTGTCCACGACTTCTCCGTAGCCGACCGTCGCCACGGTGATGATGGCCATGTAGATCGCATCGAGGATGCTGATGTGCGGCCCACCCAGAATGCGATACCCCGCTGCCGCCAGCATGACGATGATGAACAGCAGCAAGAGTGAGACGATCAGTTGTCGGCGCAAATGCATGGCGGATTTGACTTCCCGAACGCGCCACGACGGAAGTGCGTGGCTGGTCCCCGAACTCGGCGTATCTTAACACAGGCGTAGCGGCATGAGGGCCGGCGGGCTTGACCGCGCGGGCTGAGGCGCACAGGCAGGGGCATGGCTTTCCTTTCCGTGGATTCAGTCGCCCAAGCACTTTCGGTATTGCTCCAGGAGGTAGTGGTCGGTCATTCCCCCGATGTAGTCGCAAACGACGCGATGAGGCGGTTCTTCTTTGGTTTTGACAAAATAGGAAGGAGGCAGGCTGCGCGGGCGCTCCATGAAATGTTTGAAGAGGCCCTCGACCGACTTGATGATTCTCTTGCGCTCGGCGCGGACCTCGGAGTGGGAGTAGAGTTTCTGAAATAGGAATTCCTTTAGCCGCTTGTTTTCCTCCGCCATCGGCGGGCTCAGACCTACCAGGCGTGAATCCCACGACCGCACATCCTCCACGGTGCGCACCTGCAGCTTGCGCAACCGGTCACGCGTGGCATCGATCAGGTCCGTGACCAGAGCATCCATCAGGCGTTTGAGGGCCTCATTGAATTTCAGCTTTTCAATCGCCGCCGGGTACTCGCGTTCGAAACGACCGTAGAGCCGGTCAAAACCCGGAACGCCCTCGCGGACCAGGACGAGCGTGAGGAGCTTTGCTTCGTAGCCGTCATCCAGGTCGGCGCAGTTGTAGGCAATCTCGTCGGCGACGTCGATCACCTGGGCTTCCAGCGGCGGCTGCTCCTCCAGGCGATACTCGCGGAGCTCGGGATAGGCCTTCGGGTCGTAGTCGCGCGAGTGCTTGATGATCCCTTCGCGAACCTCGAAGGTCAGGTTCAGGCCGGGGAAGTCAACGTACTTCTGCTCGAAGCTCTCCACGATCCGCAGGGCGTGCAGGTTGTGGTCGAACCGCTCGCGGTGCAATTCCATCAGGTGGTTGAGGGTTTCTTCGCCGGTGTGGCCGAAGGGGGGATGGCCGACGTCGTGAACCAGCGCCAGCGCCTCCACCAGGTCGGTATTCAGGCCGAGCGCCCGGCCGACGGTGCGGCTGATCTGCGCCACCTCCAGGGTGTGCGTTAGCCGGTTGCGGAAGTGGTCGGAGTAGCGGCGGGTGAAAACTTGCGTCTTGTCCTCGAGCCTCCGGAAGGCCCGCGAATGGATGATGCGGTCGCGGTCGCGCTCGTAGTCGTTGCGGTAGGGATGCGGAGGCTCCGGGTATCGCCGGCCCAGCGACTGCCCGACTGCCATGGCGTAAGGGGCAAGGTTGTGTGCGGTCTTCTGCTCCATCCATCCTCACGCTGAGAACTCGAACTTAGGGTGACTATAACACAGCGGCTGGGGCTTGCCTGAGTGCCGCCCTCTCTTTTGCGTCAGTGCGTTCATCGCGGACGAGTGCCCGCGGAAACCAGGCAGCAGGCCACGTGCTCCAAACCGCCGCCTTGTGGCCTCTGAAGCGGGCCTCCAATGAAGTACGGGCAACTGCCACGCGCGGGTGGCAAGGGACATGCTCAGTCCATGCCTTGCGGACACATTACGGGTTGAAAGCCTGAAGGATGTGGATCAGGCACGGAAAACCTTACGTAGTAGTGTGAAAAAAACTCGCGTGCGGCTAATTGCGCTTAGGCTCCGGAATGTATAGCAGCTATCCCCAGACATCGCGCAAGTGCGACTCCTCCAACCAGTTTACGGGTGGATTCTGATGAGGAGGCCTCTCCCGGACAATTCGGATTGCGGCGCGAGTCTGGCCAAAACCATCGTAATCTTCCTTTTCCTTGCTTTGGCGGTTTACGGCTACTTGGCTTGGCAAGCCTATGAATACCGCGCCCGCCGTGAGGAAGTCCTGCAGCTCATGAAAGATGTTTATGCCCAATGCATTCCGGCGGCGAAGGACGATCCCCAACTGGCCAGGAGAATCGAACTGACCAAGTCGGCGATCTACACACTCAAGCCTGAGGATAGTTACGGCCTGCTCGTAGTCTTCGACTCGGAACTCGACGCCAAGGGGTGTAACCCCGAACCTTCCACCCCAGCCCCACCTTCAGCCGAAAAGCAGACCCGTCCCACCTCGCGATAAGAGGCGGTCCGATATTACGGAACCGATTCCCAGGAGCCGCGCAACCTCGCCGCCGCACGGCGCCGGAGTATCCTCAGCCCCGCGGACTTACTCTGTTATAATGGCGCGTTCCTCTACGCTCCGACCAGCCATCCTCGTTCGACCCCGTGCGCGGCGAGGGGCTCGCTGGACCAAGGTTCTCATGTCAGGAATCATCGGCTACATCGGAAACAAACGTGTCGTGCCCGTGCTGCTCGAAGGCTTGCAGCGGCTGCAATACCGCGGGTACGACTCGGCAGGCCTGGCGGTGATTCGCGACGGCAAGCTGGAGATTCGCCGCTCAACCGGCAAACTGCGCAACCTCGAGGAAATCATCCGCCTGAACCCTCTGGACGGAACGTACGGCATCGGACACACGCGCTGGGCCACGCACGGCGCGCCGACCGAAGAAAACGCTCACCCGCACCGCGACTGCCGCGGCACGGTCGTGGTGGTGCACAACGGCATCATCGAGAATTATCTGCAACTCAAGAAGGAGTTGGAGGAGGAAGGCCACCGCTTCACTACCGAAACCGACACCGAGGTGATCGCCCACCTCATCGAAAAACATCTCGACGGTGCGCACGCCGGCGCCGCGAAGGCGGGCAACCTCGAGGAGGCGGTGCGCGCGGCGGTCGCGCAATTGACCGGCGTCTTCGCACTGGCCATTATTTCCACCAAGGATCTGAACAAGATCGTCGCCGTGCGCCAGGGACCGCCGGCGGTGATTGGTCTGGGGAAGGACGAATATTTCGTGGCCAGCGACGTTCCCGCCATCCTCTACCACACGCGCGACCTGTTCTTCCTGGCCGACGGCGACCTGGCGGTGCTCACCCCGCACGGCGTGAAGCTGACCGACTTCGCCGGCCACCCCGTCACGCGGCGCGTCCAGCACATCACCTGGGACCCCATCCTGGCCGAGAAGGGCGGCTTCCGGCACTTCACGCTGAAGGAAATTTACGAGCAGCCGCGCGCCGTGCGCGACACCATGCTGGGACGGATTTCCCCCGACGGCAGCCACGTGTCCCTGGACGACATGGAGATCAGCGAGGACGAGTTCCGAACGTTCCGCGACATCAAGATGGTCGCCGCCGGGACCTCGCGCCACGCCGCCCTGGCGGGCAAGGTGATGATCGAGCGGCTGGCCAAAGTTCCCGTCGAGGTGGACTATGCCTCGGAGTTCCGCCACCGCGACCCGTTAGTGAGCCCCCACACGCTAACCATCCTTCTTACTCAATCCGGCGAGACGGCGGATACCATCGCCGCGCAGCGCGAGGCCCACATCAAGGGCTCGAAAACCCTCGCCATCTGCAATGTGCTCGGCAGCATGGTGCCGCGCGAGGCCAACGGCACCATCTACACGCACGCCGGCCCTGAGATCGGCGTGGGCTCGACGAAGACCTTCACCGCGGAATTAACGGCGCTCGTCCTCTTTTCGGTATATCTCGGCCAGATGCGCGGGACGCTGCCGACACCCGAGGCACGAAAATTGTTGGCCGCGCTCACGGGGTTGCCGAGACAGCTCGAGGCGGTGCTGCAGAAAGACGAGGAGGTGGAAGACCTGGCGCGGGTCTTCTACCGCTCGGCGGACTTCCTGTACCTCGGCCGCGGCGTGCACTTTCCCGTGGCGCTTGAGGGGGCGCTGAAAATGAAGAAGGTCTCGTACATCCACGCCGAGGCCTATCCCGCCGGCGAGATGAAACACGGACCAAACGCCCTGATTACCGAGGGCCTGCCCGTGGTGGTCATTGCTACGTGCAACTGGGATTCAATGTACTCGCGCTCGCGCTACGAGCGGACCATCTCCAATATCAAGGAGGCGACGGCGCGCGGCGCCACGATCATCGCGCTGGTGACCGAGGGCGATCGCGAAATCCGCGCCATGGCGGAACACCTGATCGTCCTGCCGCACACCATCGGCATGCTTTCGACGATTCTGGAAGTGGTGCCGCTGCAACTCCTCGCCTACCACATCGGCGTGCTGCGCGGCTGCGACGTCGACCAGCCGAGGAACCTGGCGAAATCGGTAACGGTGGAGTGAACAGTCGGCAGACGGTAGACGGAATACAGAATTCGGGGAATCCCTGTATGCCGCATGCCGTCTACCGCCTACTCTGCATCCCTGGCGGCGCAGAGGCGTGATGAAACTGATCTACTCCGACCAATACGACTTGAACCTCGGGAGCCACGTTTTTCCCTCGATCAAATACCGGCTGATCAAGGAGCGCGTGTTGCGCGACGGCGTGGCGCAGCCGGAGGATTTTGTCGAGCCTCCCGCGGCTTCTGATGACGACATCGCCCTGGTTCACCACCGCGACTACATCCGCAAGCTGCAAACGGGCAAGCTTTCCTACCTCGAAATCCTGCGCCTGGAAATTCCTTACTCCCCGGAACTCATCCGCGCCGTGTGGCTTTCGGCCGGCGGCTCGATTCTGGCGGGGCGCCAGGCAATGGAGGATGGCGTCTCGGTCAACATCGGCGGCGGCTTCCACCACGCTTACCCCGACCACGGCGAAGGTTTCTGCGTGCTCAACGACATCGCCATCGCCATCCGAAGCCTGCAAAAGAGCAAGGCGATCGAGCGCGCCATGACGGTCGATTGCGATGTCCACCAGGGCAACGGCACGGCCGCCATCTTCGCCGGCGACCCGAGCGTCTTCACGCTTTCGATCCACCAGGAGAACAACTATCCCTACCCGAAGCCGCCCAGCTCACTCGACATCAACCTGCCCGACCGCGTGGACGACGAGGGCTATCTCGCGGCGCTCGGCGAGGGGTTGGACAAGACGCTGGCGGAGTTTGAGCCGCAGCTTATGATTTACGTCGCCGGCGCCGACCCCTACCGCGAAGACCAGTTGGGGGGATTGAGATTAACGTTGGAGGGTCTTGAGAAGAGAGACCGGCTGGTCTTTGAGAAAGCGCGCTCGAAAAAAATCCCCGTCGCCGTCACCTTCGCCGGCGGCTACGCCCGCAAGGTCGAAGACACCGTCACCATCCACACCAACACCATCCGCATCGCCAAGGAATTTACACTGTAGCGGCGGTCGGCGCCTGCCCCGGCGTAGCCGGGGACCGCCGACCTCGCCGCTCATAGAGCGCCGCTAAAGCCTGTGGAGATTAGCGCAATTAGTTCTGGATTTTTACGAGGTGGGTATTGAGCGCGCCGGTGCGGTAACCTTCTAGATCGAGGGTGACGAAGTTGAAGCCGAGAGGTTTGAAGATCTCGACGAACTTGTGTGCCATTTCCGGCGTAAGCGCGCGCGGGAGCTCTTCCGGGGCGATTTCGAGGCGCACCAAGTTGTCGTGATGGCGCACGCGGAATTGCCGGAATCCGAGCGCGCGCAGCGCCTCCTCGCCTTTCTCGACCACGGCGAGGCGTTCCGGAGTGACCTCGATGCCATAGGCGATTCGTGAGGAGAGACACGCGGACGCCGGCCGGTTCCAGACTGGGACGTCGGCACGACGGGCAAGCTCGCGAATGTCCGCCTTAGTGAGCCCGGCATCGAGCAGCGGCGCCAGGACGCGGTGCTCGCGCGCGGCGCGCTGGCCGGGCCGCCAGTCGCCCTGGTCGTCCACGTTAACACCATAGGCGACCGCGGCAAATCCCCGGCGCACGGCCAACTCATCGAGTCTGTCGAATAACTCGTCCTTGCAGAAGTAGCAGCGGTCGGGATTGTTGGCGCGGTAGGCGGGATTGGAAAGCTCGTCGGTCGCAATAAACTCGTGCGGCAGTTTGAAGCGCGCCACGCAGGCCTCGGCCTCGCGCCGGTCGCGCTCCGAGTAGCTGGCGCTCAAGGCCGTGACCGCGAGCATGCGCTCGCCCAGCGCGCGGTGCACCGTATAGGCCAGATACGCCGAATCTACCCCTCCTGAATACGCCACCACCAGTGACGGGACTCTCGCGAGTTGGTCAAAAAGGCGCCGCTCTTTGTTTTCCAGCTCACCCATCGGTTCGGCCCTGTAGGTTTAGGATAACGCCCCCGCCCCGCCAAAACAAGCCGGGGCACAGCGCACCGTGCCCCTATAGACTTGTCGCCCCGGCGACAACGCCCGGCGGGAAGCCGGCACCACGGCGCTCACCGAGCGCCACTACCGCTTGCTACTGAATCAACGCGGGCTGCGACGGGCCGCCGTTGGTCTCGCTGCGCACAATGCACACCGCGGCGACCTGGTCACCCTCTTCCAGATTGATGAGCCGCACGCCCTGCGCTGAGCGGCCCGACTCGCGGATCTGGCTGGCATCGAGCCGGGTGATCTTGCCCTGTTGGGAGATTAGCAACACTTCTGATTCTTCGCTGACGCTGAGGACGCCCACGACTTTGCCGTTCCGATCCGCTGTCTTGACGTTGATGACACCCTTGCCGGCGCGCGTCTGAACGCGATACTCCGTGATCGCGGTCCGCTTGCCGTAGCCTTTCTCGGTGACGGAGAGGATCAGCTCCTTCTCGCCGACGATTTCCATGCCGACGATGTAGTCGTCCTTTTCGAGGTCCATGGCATAGACGCCGTAAGCCTGGCGGCCCATGTCGCGCACGTCGGTTTCGGGGAAGCGGATGGCCATACCTTCGTGGGTGGCGAGGAAGATGGTATCCCGGCCGGTGGTGAGCTTGGCATCGATCAACCGGTCTTTCTCCTCGATGCTCATCGCGATGATGCCTCGCGACATCGGGTTCGAGAATTCCGTCAGGCGTGTTTTCTTGACGAGCCCCTGGCGCGTGACCAGCATAACGTAACCCTCGGCAGCGTACGTTTCACCGTCGATCGTCACGTCCTTGGATTCCGAGGGCAATTCCTTGACGGCCACCATCGAGGCCACCTTTTCGCCCGCCGAGAGATTGACGAGGTTGACGACGTTCTTGCCGCGCCCCGCCGCGCCTACGTCGGGAATCTCATAAACCTTCAGCCAGTGCACGCGGCCGGTGTTGGTGTACACCAGAATGTAGCTGTGCGTGGAGGCGATGAAGAGATGCTCGACGAAGTCCTCCTCGCGCGTCTTCATCCCCAGCCGTCCCTTGCCGCCGCGCGTCTGCTGGCGGTAGGTCGAGACCGGCGTCCGCTTCATGTAACCGGAGTGTGAGACGGTAATCACGACGTCCTCGACCGTGATCAAGTCCTCGAGCTTGATTTCCGCCTGCTCCTCGATGATTTCCGTGCGGCGCACATCGCCGTAATCTTTTTGGACCTGCTTCAACTCGTCTACGATCACTTTCTTCAAGACTTTGTCGCTGGCCAGAATTTCCTGGTACTCCGCGATCTTCTTCTCGAGCTCGTCGTACTCCTGCTGGATCTTCTCGCGCTCGAGGGCGGTCAAGCGCTGCAACTGCAGCTCCAGAATGGCCTGCGCCTGGCGTTCGCTGAAGTCAAAGCGCGCGATCAAGCCCTCGCGCGCTTCCTTCGGAGTCTTCGAGGCACGGATCAGCTTGATGACCGCGTCGAGGTGTTGAAGGGCTTTGAGGAAACCCTCGAGGATGTGGGCGCGTTCCTGCGCTTTGCGGAGAAGGTAGGTCGTGCGCCGGCGCACTACCGTGACGCGGTGGTCAATAAAGAGCTGGATGACTTCGATCAGTGAGAGCGTGCGCGGCTGGCCGTTGACAATCGCCAGCATGATCATCCCGAAGGTATCCTGAAGCTGCGTGTGCTTGTAGAGATTGTTGAGGATGACTTCCGGCTGCTCGCCGCGCTTCAGCTCAATGACGATGCGCATGCCGTCGCGGTCACTCTCATCGCGGATGTCCGAGATCCCTTCGATCTTCTTGTCCTGCACGAGCTGCGCGATGCGCTCGATCGTCTTGGCTTTATTGACCTGGAAAGGAATTTCGGTGATGACGATCTGCTGCTTTTCCTTCGTCGGCCGCTCGATGGCCGCCTTGGCGCGCATGGTGAACTGGCCGCGACCTGTCTCGTAGGCCGCCTTGATGCCCGTTCGGCCGTAAATATATGCGCCGGTAGCGAAGTCCGGGCCGGGGACGAGTGAAAGGACTTCATCAATGGTGGAGTTCGGCTTGTTGATGAGCAGAATCGCGGCGTCGATGATCTCCGTCAGGTTGTGCGGCGGAATCTTGGTGGCCATGCCGACGGCGATGCCGTCCGAGCCGTTGACGAGCAGGTTGGGAACTTTGGTGGGGAGGACCGTCGGCTCTTCGGTGGATTCGTCGAAGTTAGGAACAAAATCGACGGTCTCCTTCTCGATGTCGGCGAGCAGTTCTTCCGCCAGGCGCGACAGCCGGCACTCTGTGTACCGGTAGGCCGCCGCCGGGTCGCCATCCACCGAGCCGAAATTTCCCTGACCGTCGATGAGCGGGTAGCGCATGTTGAAGCCCTGCGCCATGCGCACCAGGGTGTCGTAAACCGCCGCGTCGCCGTGAGGGTGATACTTTTTGATGACTTCGCCGACTACGCCCGCGCACTTGATGTAGCGCTTGTCGCTGGTGTTGCCCTCTTTGTACATCGCATAGAGAATGCGGCGATGCACGGGCTTGAGGCCGTCGCGCACGTTGGGCAGCGCCCGCCCGATGATCACGCTCATCGCGTAGTCGAGATACGACGAGCGCATCTCGTCTTCGATGTTGACGGGCACTTCCCGCGACGGCTTGATCAGTTCCTGGTCACCCATGAAGCGTGTTTCCTCAGAGTATGAACGGCTTGATGGTCAGGCCGGGGATGAATTTGAAGTGTTTCACATTGCCTGTCGCCAGAAATTCGCTTTCCTCCAGCGCCGTCGCAGCAATTAATGTGTCGAGGGCCCCGGGCCTCTTGGAGAGGGCGAATTGTTGCATGATCCGTTGCGCCGCGGCACTTATGGCAGGCGTCACAGGAACAACTTCCGTGAGTGCAGCCTCGACGAACTCTTCGGCGTCGCGGAACTCGCTACGATTCCGGCAGCCATGCAGTAGCTCCAAGACAGAGACAACAGAAACCCGGCGCTCACCAGGCGGAATAGCTTCGATGAACGCCGCTGCCTCGGGGCGCCTTTTGAGATACCAAACCAAGACATCCGTGTCGATGATCAATGCAGGGAATAACGCGGCCGGCGGATTTTTCTAACCCAGGCGCTCGCGTCCTTAATGTCCTTCCGGTCCGCCCACATGCCATAAGCTCGAAACGCCGTGAGCGGTTTAGTCGGCTCCCTGTTCACTGCAGTGAGCTTCGCCACGGGTTTACCCCGTAATGTCACCGTCAGGGAGCCAACCCTCTGAACTCTCTTCAAGACCTGCGAAGTTTTGAGCCGAAGCTGTTTGGCGGTTACAACCACTGCCCGTGCCCTCCTATCGAAGTGTACACTTCAAAGTATACACTTCTCGGCGAACCCCTGTCAATCGATCCGTTCCGCAGGAGCACATTCAGCGGAGTTAGATATCCAGGTTCTTCACTTCGAGCGCGTTCTCCTGGATAAACTGGCGGCGGGGTTCGACGGCGTCGCCCATGAGGACGGTGAAAATCGAATCGGCCTCGACCTGATCCTCGACCCGCACCTGCAGCAGCGTGCGCTGTTCGGCGTCCATGGTGGTTTCCCAGAGCTGCGTGGGATTCATTTCGCCCAGGCCCTTGAAGCGCTGCACGGTGAAGGCTTTCTTGCCCACGGCCATGACGTGCTCGAGCAGCTCGCGCCGGTCCTCGATGGTGATCTGGCTGCCGTTGGCCGAAATGACGAACGGCGGCCGATCGTTCGCGCGCACGCGCTTGTGCAGATCGAGCAGGCGGCGGTAGTCGGCGCTCGAGACCAGTTCCCAATCGATTAGCCGCTCACCCAGGGTTTCGCTGGAGAAGGTCAGCGTATAGAGGTTGTGCTCTTCGTCGAGCTTGATGGCGAACTTGAACCCTTCGGCCTTCAGATCTTTCGCCACCGCTTCCAGCTTGGTTTTGTTTTCGAGTTCCATCTTCTTGCCCAGCTCGGCCCCCAGCATGGCATTGACGGGCCGTGCGTCGCCCACGCGCTTCTCCAGTTTGTCAAAGAGTTCGATGTATTCGGCCATCGCCATCAGGAAGTTGGTCAGCTCGCCGCCTTCCAGGCGTGTCTTCTTCGACCCTTCGCCCATCTCGACCGCGTGGTCCTCGGTGGCCCGCCGCATAACTTCGCGGCGAAATTCCTTTTCGTCGTGGATATATTGGGCGCGCTTCCCCTTCTTGATGAGGTAAAGCGGTGGCTGGGCGATGTAAACGTGCCCGTGCTCGACCAGCGCGGGCATCTGGCGATAGAAGAACGTCAGCAGCAGCGTGCGGATGTGCGAGCCGTCCACGTCCGCATCGGTCATGATGATGATCTTGCCGTACCGCAAGCGGGCGAGGTCAAAATCCTCTTTCCCGATGCCGGTGCCGAGCGCCGTGATGAGGGCGCGGATTTCCTCATGGGAAAGCATCTTGTCGGGCCGCGCCTTCTCGACGTTCAGAATCTTGCCGCGCAGCGGCAAGATCGCCTGGTATCGGCGGTCGCGCCCCTGCTTGGCCGACCCGCCAGCGGAATCGCCCTCCACCAGGAACAACTCACAGCGCGCCGGGTCTCGTTCCTGACAATCAGCGAGTTTCCCAGGGAGCCCGCCGGAATCGAGCGCACCTTTGCGCCGCGTCAACTCGCGCGCCTTGCGCGCCGCCTCGCGGGCGCGCGCCGCGTCGATGGCCTTGCCGCAGATCTTGCGCCCGACGGTGGGGTTCTTCTCGAAAGCCTCCATGAGCTTTTCGTAGACGAAGCTCGCCACGGTGCTTTGGATGTCGCTGTTCAGCTTGCCTTTCGTCTGGCCTTCGAACTGGGGCTGCGGCAGCTTGACGCTGATGACGGCCACCAGGCCTTCGCGCACGTCCTCACCCTGGAGGTTTTCCTTCACATCCTTGAAGAGGCCCTGGTTCTGCCCGAACTGGTTGATGGCGCGGGTCACCGCCGAGCGGAAACCCGAGAGGTGCGTGCCGCCGTCCACGGTGTTGATGTTATTGGCAAAGGAGAAGACCGTTTCCGTGTAGGTGTCGTTATATTGGAGCGCAAACTCCATGTGGACGTCGTCCCGGTCGGCTTCCGCATAGATCGGGGTTGCGTGCAGCACATCTTTGTTCTTGTTGAGGTGCTTGATGAACTCGGAGATCCCGCCCGTGTAATGAAAGTCAGCCTGCTTGTTGGTGCGCTCATCTTTGAGGCGGATGGTCAGGCCTTTGTTGAGGAAGGAGAGTTCACGCAGGCGCTGGGCCAGCGTATCGTAATTGAACTCGATGGAATCGAGAATCTTGGCGTCCGGCAGGAAGGTAACCTTGGTGCCGCGGCGCTCGGTCTTGCCCTTTTTCTTCAGTGCGTCCAGCGGCTTGCCGCGCTCGTAGGACTGCTCCCACGTGAAGCGTGTCGAGTCCTTGTCCCCTTCACCGCGCCAGATTTCGAGATCGAGCCACTCGGAGAGCGCGTTGACGACAGACACGCCGACCCCGTGCAATCCGCCCGAGACCTTGTAACTCTGGGTGTCGAACTTGCCGCCCGCGTGGAGCACGGTCATAACGACTTCCGCCGCCGATCGGCCTTCCTCTTTGTGGAGGTCAACGGGGATGCCACGCCCGTTATCGACGACCGTGACCGAGTTGTCGGTGTGGACGGTCACATCAACCCGGTCGCAGAACCCGGCCAGCGCCTCATCAACCGCGTTGTCCACCACTTCCCACACCAAATGGTGCAGCCCCATCTGGCCGGTGGAGCCAATGTACATGGCCGGCCGCTTCCGGACGGCCTCGAGGTCGCCCAGCACCTTGATGCTCGCGGCATCGTAGGTGTCGTTCCCCGCGTTTTCTGCGCCCTTTTTCTTGAGTTCGCGCTCTGCCATCGTCCCTTGCTTTCTCGCCCTTACACGAAAAGACCGACAAGGAAATCTCTTCCCTGCCGGCCAAGGATCTTTCTAATCCCCAAACTCCAGCCTATCCTCAGAACATCCACCTCTTGCCCGTCAGTTGACGGGTTGCGCCGGCGGCAGTCTCCGCTTCCCCAGCCACATCATGATCCCCACGAATTCCTCTAGATCCGCATGGGCATGATGACGTAACGATACCGGTAGCCTTCCTCACCGCTGGGCCGCAATTGGCCGGCGCTCTGCTCGTCCTTCAACTCCAGGCGAATCTTCGCGGAGTCGCCGACGACATTCAGGAAGTCAAGCAGGTACTGATAGTTGAAACCGATCTGGAGTGGTTCCCCCTGATACTGCGCGTCCAGTATTTCGTGCGCCTCGCCGTACTCCCCGCTGGACGAGAACACCTCGAGTCGGTCCTTGTCCACCTGGATCTTGATGGCGCGCGAGCGTTCATCCGCCAATAGTGCCACGCGCCGGATTCCCGCCGCAGCCAACTCCCTATCCAATTCCACCACGCGATTGTTCTCGCGTGGCAGGACCGCCTCATAGTTCGGGAATTGACCAGTCAGCATGCGTGAGATAAGCACCCGCTCGCCAACGGAGAAAAAGAGGTGGCTCTCATCTTTGGAAAAACTCACGGCCGTTTCCTCGTCGCTCTCCGCGAGCAGGCGCTGCAACTCTCCCATCGCCTTCTTGGGAACCAACGCGCGAACTTCGCTGGAGATCCCCGCTACCTGTGTGTCGCGTTCGACAAGGGCAAGCCGATGTCCGTCCGTTGCCACCATGCAGACACTTTCCGGCTTTAGAAGTAGCAGGGCCCCGTTCAGCGTATAGCGCGACTCCTCACTAGAAATCGCAAAGATCGTCTTTTGAATCAACGCACCCAGCACGTTCGCTGGCATCGTTGCCAACGGTTTTGGAACCGGCGGGATAACAGGGAAATTATCCCTGGCCATCCCCACGAGTTTGAATGACGCCCGCTCACAGTTGACTTGAATCCAATGGTTTTCCAGGATCTTGAAACGGACCTCTGCCTCAGGCAAAGATCTCACAATTTCCAGAAGCCTCTTCGCCGGAACAGTTCCTGCCCCGTCCTTCTTCACTTTCGCTGGGCACCCGCAACGCAAACCCAACTCCAAGTCGGTTGCGCTAATCCGCAAGCTTGAACCCTCAAATTCCAGCAAGAGATTGGATAGGATGGGTATGGTGGTTTTCCTCTCCACCACTCCTTGCGTCAGGTTAAGTTCTTTCAGGAGGTCTGACTTCTTTGCAGAGAATTCCATAGGGATAGAATCCTGTAATCTATATTTTAGCAGTAGAGCCTGTGTATTTGTGGAAAATATGCGATCCCTTTGTTTGCCAGGGCCTTGGGAGCGGCTTGCTTGTGGACATATCCATATCGTCAGCGGGTCGATGTGGAAAATTGCAGTCCAGCATCCAGTCCCCAGGTTTTCCAAAGCACAAAACTACTCAGATGTCTTTAAGTCTAATTCAGACCATCACTCAGCTTGTTGATAAGCCTGTTTAAATCCCGGTCAGACTTGCGCATTTCCGTAATTTTACTGATCGAGTGCAAGACTGTTGTGTGGTGCTTACCACCGAATTCCCTGCCGATCTGGGGGAGGGAAGCAGGCGTCAACGCCTTGGCAAGGTACATAGCAATCTGCCGGGGATAGGCCACGGCCTGGCTGTTGTTCTTGGCCTTCAATTGCGAAAGGCTCAAACTAAATTCGTGGCACACAACCCTTTGAATGTTCTCGATTGAGACGTGGCGCTCATCCATGTCGACGAGGTTCTTCAGGTTCTGCTGGGCCATGGCAAGCGATATAGGGTCTCCCGTCAGGGATGAGTAGGCGATCAACCGCGTAAGCGCACCCTCGAGGTCACGAATGCTGGCCTTAATTTTATTGGCGACAAAATCGATCACTTCATAGGGAAGGGTAACCCTCTGGGCCTCCGCTTTCTTGGCCAAGATCGCCATCTTGGTTTCAACGTCCGGGGCTTGGAGGTCGGCAGTGAGTCCCCAGGCAAAACGCGACCGCAGACGTTCCTCCAAGCCGGGGATTTCCTTGGGGGGACAATCGCTGGAGATGACGACCTGCTTCTGCGCCTCGTACAAGGTGTTGAAGGTGTGGAAAAACTCCTCCTGGGTTCTTTCTTTGCCGGCGAGGAACTCGATGTCGTCCATCAGGAGCACATCCACATTTCGGTACCGGTCTCGGAACGACACCATGCGGTCGTAGCGGAGCGAGTTGATGACTTCGTTGGTGAATCGCTCCGAGGAAACGTAGGCCAACCGCATCGCTTTCCAGTTCCTCTTGATCGTGTGGCCGACGGCCTGCATCAGGTGTGTCTTCCCAAGTCCTACCCCGCCGTAAAGGAAAAGCGGGTTGTAGGACTTGGACGGCGCTTCCGCTACCGCGCGCGCCGCGGCGTGAGCAAACTGATTACAGGAGCCGACCACGAAAGTATCAAACGTGTAGCGTGGGTTGAGTTGATGCTCCACCGATTCGAAGTCCAGCTTCCCTTGCATGGCCTTTGACTCCCCGTTTTCAGGCGCTTTGCGCTCCGGCTTTTCCTCGAACACATAGGAGACCTGCTTGAATTCAAGCTGCAACCGGGCGAGGGCTTCGTGAATGAGACCTCCGTAATGCTCCTGGATCCACTCCTGGAACTCCCGGTTCGGCACGCGCACGACCAGCGTGTCGTTCGCGGCGTGGCTGAAGCGTGTCGGGCGCAGCCAGGTCTGGTAGCTTTGGGGATTAACTTTGGTTTTGAGATGATTCAGGATTTCATGCCAGGCGTTCATGGGCTTCGGGCCTAATAAGGAGAATTCGTCTGTTAAGGGCGGCCCGATGAAAATAATCGGGCCTCCATCCGAGGATCGACGCCGGGGACTCCAACGAGCGCGACCTGAGTTGTTAGCTTTCTCCGTTTCTTTTGCGTTGAATCCTAAGGAAGAGGAATTCCGTCCCAGCGAGAGATTTCCAACTTGAAGCGCGAACTATATCACAAAAAAAAAATCAATCCAATTGCTTGCTTGATCGCTGCTCCTCGGTCGGGTTAGAAACGCCGGCACCGTCAAGCGTCCTCCAGCAAACGCGCGATCTCGTCGCGGGACGGAGGGCGGAGCGTGTGGGCCTTTCCGGTTTCTTCCACCACGCGGATGCCTTCGCTTATTCCGCGGACCTCGCCAATCACCGCCGCGGCAATCCTGTGTCGGTCGAAGGCCCGCAGGACGCCCGGGGCGGTCCGCGCGCTGACAACGACAAGCAGAGCTCCGGACGCGATGAGCGCGAAGGGGTCGAAGTCGAGCAGCCGGGCAAGCGTCTGAGTCTCGGGCAACACCGGGACCCTGTCCTTCCAAATGCGCAAGCCTACGTTTCCTGCGCTCGCCAGCTCGTAGAGACCGGAAAGGAGCCCGCCCTCGGTCGGGTCGTGCATGGCATGGATGCTTCCGTGCTTCACAGCGATCAGCGCTTCTCGGACAACACTGATGCCGGGACGAAAGAGCAGTCGCTGCGCCCGACGCACGAACCGAATTCCCAGCTTCCTTTCGAGCCAGTCGGCCCTTTTCCGCGCCAGGAGGGCCGTGCCCTCAAGCGCGATGCCCTTGGTGAGCAGCACAAGATCCCCCGGCCGCTGGCTCTCTTTGCGGACCAGTTTCGCTTTTTCAACCTCACCCAGCATTTGGCCCACGACGATGGGGCGATCCAACCCGGAAGTGATTTCGGTATGGCCCCCACAGAGCGTGACACCCAGCGCGCGGCATGCCCGCAGCGTGTCCCGGAAGATGCTGCCCGCCCGCGCCGAGGTGGTTCGGCCTTCCGGGAGCAAGAGGGTTGCCAGGAACCAGCGCGGACGAGCGCCAAGCGTTGCGATGTCATTGGCGTTGATGTTGACCGCGTACCAGCCGATGCGGTCGGCGGTGAAGGTAATCGGATCGGTTTTGGCAACCAAATACTTCGGCCCCAGGTCGATGACGGCCGCATCCTCGCCGAAGCGCGGGCCAATCACGACGCTGGAGTTCTTGGGAATAGGGCAGCGAGCGAGCAGCCGCTCCAGAATCTTCGGAGGAAGCTTGCCGACTGGAAATCGTCGCAGCATGGTTTTCGATTGCCAAGTATAATCCCGTCTCTGTAGCGGCGCTCGATGAGCGCCGACATTCCGATTCGGCGCCAGCCATGCCCAGAGTCCTTGGTGTTATCCCAGCCCGCCTCGAATCCACGCGGCTCCTCCGCAAGCCGCTGCGGCTCATCTGCGGCCGCCCGATGATTGCCTGGGTTTACGATCGCGCGCGCCAGGCTCAATCGCTCGACCAACTGCTGGTCGCAACCGATTCGGAAGAAATCCGAGATTACTGCTGCAAGGCCGGCTTTCCCGTTCAGATGACTTCCTCCGCACACCGCTCGGGGACGGATCGCGTGGTCGAGGTGATGGCCCGCGAACCCGCCGATATCTACGTCAACATCCAGGGTGACGAGCCGATGGTCACCGGAGAGCACATCGAGCTGATGCTGCCCCCCTTCCGCGAAGACGCGACGACACAAGTCTCGACTCTGAAGGTGCGCATCAGTCCTGAGGAGGCACGCAATCCCAACAACGTGAAGGTGGTGACGGATTCGAAGGGCCGCGCGCTCTACTTTTCCCGCGCGCTCATTCCTCACGACCGCGACGGCACGGGCCGTGTGCCGTATTACAAGCACCTTGGGCTCTATGCTTACACCGCCCAGGCCCTCGACCGTTTCAGCCAGCTGCCGCCTTCGCAACTCGAGCAACTGGAGAAACTCGAGCAACTGCGGCTGCTCGAAAATGACATCCCGATCACCGTCGTCGAAACGACGCTGGATACCGTCGGGGTCGACACGGAAGAGGATCTGAGAAAGGTTGAGGAATACTTCCGCCGCCAGGGCATCAGCCCGTCCGCTGGTTAGCGCTTCAGGCACCCTTCCCGCCGCAGCCAGCATCCCAATTCCGAAGCGAGGTTGCGAACCTTCAAGGCACAAGCCAAATGAAAATTCCCAAAGCGACCGAGAAGTATGAGGCCTGGCTCGCGAAGCATACACCTCTGTTGGCCGTCGATCTGAAGCTGAAGCATCAGCGAATGATGGAAGACGCGTTTCCGTTCCTGCGCGCCACGTTCTACCGCTGGGCCCAGGTGTGGCCAGAGATATGTTCCGACCTCGCGAAAGCGCCCGCGGTGCTGGCGGTGGGCGATCTGCACGTGGAGAACTTCGGGACATGGCGCGACGTCGAGGGCCGCCTGATCTGGGGCGTCAACGATTTCGATGAAGCCTATCCGATGCCTTACACCAACGATCTGGTTCGCCTGGCCACCAGCGCGCACCTGGCGATCGCCGGAAACCACCTGGTGCTCAACACGGAAGATGCCTGTCACGCCATCCTGGAAGGATACCAGCAGGGCTTGGCGGAGGGAGGGAATCCCTACGTCCTCGAACAAAACCATGGCTGGCTACGGAAAATGGCCACGGGCGCGCTGCGCGACCCGGAACAGTTCTGGGGAAAGATGGACGCACTTCCGACGATCCGTGGTGAGATCCCCAAGGCTGCGCGAAAAGCCCTGGAGGGCTTGCTGCCGGAGCGGGGTTTGTCCTATCGGGTGGCTCACCGCGTCGCTGGCCTCGGCAGCCTGGGCCGGCAGCGCTTTGTGGCCATCGCCGAGTGGCGTGGAGGAAAAGTGGTGCGAGAGGCCAAGGCCCTGGTCTCATCGGCGTGGGTGTGGGCGAACAGCGCCCACGGCTCGAAAAAGATTTCCTATGAAGAGATCCTCCGGCGCGCGGTCCGCGTTATCGATCCTTTCGTCCACTTGCGGGGGACCTGGATTGTTCGTCGTCTTGCCCCACACTGCTCGCGGATCGAATTGGCTTCGCTCCCCAGAGGGCAAGATGAAAAGCGTCTGCTGCACTCCATGGGGTTTGAAACCGCCAACGTGCACTTGGGGAGCAAAGACACCATCAGAGCGGTCGTGCGGGACCTGAAGAAGCGGCCTGCAGGTTGGCTCCACAAGGCGGGCAAGGAAATGGTGAAGGCGACCATAGAGGATTGGGAAGAGTGGAAAAAGGCCGCCGCGAAGCCGTAGGGAGCAGGTAGCACTCCGCCCGCTCTGCGGGGCAGGCACGACACTTAAGGCGGCCTGGCCGCTCCGGGTGAATTGGGGAAGGCCGGCGTCACTTCTCGCCAATCAGATATCGGCACCCCTTCGGCCCCATCTTCGCGGCGTGAAGCGTGTTGGCTGGAACATCAAAGCGCTCGCCGGTTTTGTAGGTTTTGGTGCCACCAGCGCAGGTAATGGTCATCTCTCCGTGGATAGCGATATGCGCGGTCTCGATGGGGTGTGTGTGGCTGGGATAAAACACGCCCGGGCCGTCTTCCCAGATGTAGGTATGAGTGAACCCTGCCTGTTGCAGTTGCTTTTCCCAATCCTTCGCGCCCATGCCGACCCGCTCCTTTCCTTTATCCTACCACTGTCTTGGTGACGGGCCGTGGCCGATGGCACGCGAGAACGGCAGATTCCGGCGTCACGATTTACGCCACCGGCTGGGCGAAGCAGGCGGGATAAAGACGCTTGTAGGGTTTTTTCTCGCGGTAGGAACGGGCGAGCTCAAGGTAGATGCCCAGGTCGCGGTCGAGGTCGGACTGTGTTCCATCGAAGTAGAAATTGCGAATTGGGATGTCACCGTAATCTTTACTGAGCTGGGGATAAATCGACTCGCTGACGATGCCGTTCATGCAGGTAAACGGGCTGATGTCGATGATACCGTCGGCGCCATGTTTCGCCAGGTAGGCGGCCTTGCCGACGCTCAGCACCATCTCGCCCAGTGCCCCGCTGGCGGGAAGGTAAGGCCACGCCAGGTCGAGAATTTCCTGGATGTCTTCCGGCTCTTCGTAGCCGACAAAATCCTCATGGAACGGCGCGGCGAGCGCGTGTTCGTCGGCGAGCTGGACGTGCGAGCGGATCTTGGTCTTGAGCATGTCGAGGGAAAACCCTCGCCCGAGCATGCGGAGCTTGCGCTCCACGTCCGCGTTGGTGTAGGCGATCCATTCGGCGATGTGGCTCAGCCAGGTCTCGGCGCCGAATCCCTCCAGCTTGCGGACCAAGTCCTCGTTCGAAAACGTATTCAGCCGGCAGAAGATTTCGCCCACCACGCCGATGAGCGGGGCTTCGGGGTCAAAGCGTGCGGGCACGCAGCGGAAGCGGTCGCGCGCTCGGGTGATCGAGGCAACGAGCGAGCGGAGCTGGCAGGCGGGCTCGGCACAGCTTGCCTCGAGCGTCACGCAGAAATCGCGCAGGCTCTCGTCAAAGGCGGCGTCGGCGTCGCCGGGCACAGTTTCATACGGTCGCGTCTTCAGCAGCGCGCGATGGAGCACGTCGCCTGCCACCAGCGCCCGCCACGCCCCGCGCACAAATGCTCCGCCGAACTCACCAAGGTCGGCGTAGCCATTTTCGCTGGTGGGGGAAAGAACCTGGACGTCGCCCCAGCCGGCATCGCGCAGGACTTTCTTCAGAAAGGGCGCGTACTGCCCAAACCGGCACGGCCCTTCCGCCGTGGGCATGAAGAAGGCTGTGCGTGCCGGGTCAAAGCCCGGCTCCTCGATGACGCGCAGGAAATCGCCCACCGTAACAATGGCGGGATAACATTCGTCGCCGGTCGTGAACTTCAGCCCCAGCTCGCGCGTGCGCTCGTTCGAAGGCGGCGTGGGCGAAGCCTCGATCCCCAGCCAGCGGAAGACGTGCGCGAACGCCAGCGAGCTGCCCTCGGGCATCTGGGGGATGTAGACCTTCTTTCCCGCGAGCGGATGGTCGCGCCCGATCTTGCGGCTTATGTGGCGATGGCGGAAGGCTGGCATCGCAGGAATCCTTTGCTGTCAAGATAAGCTTCGCAGCGCGTGATGAAGCCCGCGTCGTTCGAGTGGCCGTCAAACTGCAGCACCAGCGAAGGCTTGCCCGCCGCGTCGTTCAGAAACGACTTGATGTAGGAGTCCGGCCCGCACTTGAAATTGGAAATGAAGATCAGGTGCAGGTTGCGGTCCCGCTGGGCAATGCGCGCCGCGGCCAGGATCCGCCGGCCCGAGTTCCAGTACATGTTGGGATTGACGTCGGTGATGTCCTCGAGGTCCAGCGGCAGGAAATCCATGGGGACGACATTGACGCCGTACAGCGCGCGCAGCTTGCGCGGGATGTCGCAATTCCCGCTGCGGTCGTAGAGGTTGTAGGCGCGGCCGAGCAGCACCAGCGCCGGCTCGCCCGTGGCGCGGAGTTTTTCGAGAGCCTGCGCGCCCGCTTCCAGCAGCGCGTCGGTAAAGGCGCCTTGGGCGGCGTAGGCCGCCAGCACCCCGCGGTCGCTGGCGCGCCGCGAGATCTTGAGCGCGCGCGCAAACTCGCCCAGCTCCTTTTCGATGTGCTTCCTGCCGTAGCGGAAATGCACGGTGGGCGACAGGAACTTTTCCCGCACGCCTTGCAGTTCGGGAATCGCCCGCACGATAAAGGGGAGGGTCTGGTTCCAGGGGCAGAGGTGTGAATCGACCCGGCTCTCCGGCGCCTCGGCGTTCAAGGCGTTGGGAATGAGGATATAGTCCACGCCCTTTTCGAGCAACTCCTTCACGTGCCCGTGCGCCAGCTTGATGGGGAAGCAGGGCTCGGCGATGGTCAACTCTTCACCCGCCACGGTGATCTTCCGGTCGGTGGGCGACGAGACCACGACATCGAACCCGAGCTCCTGGAAGTACGCGCACCAGAAGGGGAAGCGGTCGTAGAAGTACATGGTGCGCGGGATGCCCACGGTGGGCCGATGGCCGCTGGCGGGGATCAGTGTTTCCTCGAGCAGCTTTTCGCGGTATTCCACCAGGTCCTCGATCACCGGCTTGCGGTCGGTGCGGGCGCGCTTGCGGAACTTGTCCGAGCACTTGTCGCCCCAGTAGCTCCGCTGGCCCTCGATCGTGAACTCCTTCATGTCGCAATAATTCGAGCAGGCTTGGCAAACGAACTCGCGCGTGGAGAAGTTGACGCGGTCGAGGTCGTAGCCGCGAAAGCGGCTGAGCCGGCCAGTGCCCCGCATGCGCTCGCGGGCCAGCAACGCCATGCCAATCGCGCCGATGACGCCGTTGTGCGGCGGGACGATGATGCGCTTGCCCAGGATCTGCGAAAATGCCGCGGCCACCGAATCGTTGTACGCCGTACCGCCCTGGAAAAAGATCACGTTGCCGATTTTGCGCCCACGCACAACGCGGTTCAGGTAGTTGAGCGCCACCGAGTAAGCAAGCCCGGCTGCCAGATCGCCCACTTCCGCGCCCTTCAGCATC
>Ga0315281_10001437_pt1 | contig 35119 bp, 30 predicted proteins | sample YL17G07_0_MG_FD_204540 | JGI IMG/M metagenome (GOLD analysis project Ga0315281, IMG submission 204540) | Sediment microbial communities from Yellowstone Lake, YNP, Wyoming, USA - YL17G07_0 | ecosystem: Environmental > Aquatic > Freshwater > Lake > Sediment | place: USA: Wyoming | collected...
GGCCCGCGCACGACCCCTGGAACGCGTGGGTATTTTCACTGTCGTCCAACGCGAACCTCAATGGCGACAAGACATACCAGGGGTTGAATGGATCTTTCGACGTCAACGCAAACCGAACGACGGCGGCGTTCAAGTCCAGCGTCGGCGGCGACTTCTCATATAACCAATCAGATGTGTTGGTCGAGCTGGGAAACAAAGCCGGAACTGCGGACACGACTTACACGACGATCAGGCGGAACTGGGGCGCGAATACCTCGCAGATCAAGAGTCTGACCGACCACTGGTCCGCGGGGTTAACCGGTTCGCTCGGCTCGAATTCGTACTCCAACCAACGTCGATACGCGATCGCCAATCTTGCCCTGGAGTACGACCTCTTTCCCTACCAGGAATCGACGCGGCGTCAACTTCGAGTCCAGTACGGCGCCGGTTTCTCGCTGTATCAATACGAAGACACCACCATTTACTTCAAGATTCGCGAGTCAGTGCCAACCCACCGCGCAAGCGTTTCGTATTCTGCCCGGCAGACCTGGGGCTCGGCCAGCGCAAACTTGTCGTACAACTCGCTGGTCGCGGACCTCAAAAAGCGGAGCACGAGTTTGAACGCCAATACCAACATTCGCATCGTCAAAGGCCTCAGCTTCAACATGAGCGGCTCGTACAGCTGGATTCATGACCAGATGTACCTGCGTAAGGGCTCGATCAGCACGACCAATGTGTTGCTCCGTCAACAGCAACTTCAGACGTCGTATCGCTACTTCGCGTTCGCCGGGCTGAGCTACACCTTTGGGTCGATCTTCAACAACGTTGTGAATCCGAGGTTCGGTGGGGGCGACAGGGGGATGATGATGATGTTTTTCTAGCGCCCCGGCGCTGTCGCCAGCGATTCGACGACAAAAACACGGCCCGTGTTGCTCGCGGGCCGTGTTTATTTGTATTGGGCCACCCAGATTCAGGAGCATGCCGCCACCACGGGAATCCGCCATCCTTCTGCATCGCGCCTTCGATAGCGCGCGGTTCGGTGCGGCGAACACCCTCAACCTGCGTGAAAGCCTCCCCACTGTCGCGGAGGCCAGGCACCGCGCCGAGTTGTGGCTCAGACAACGGCAGGTCGAGGGCGCCACCGAAGTCCTGGTAATCACCGGGCGGGGCAACAACAGCGACGGCGGAGTATCGCCCGTCCGCGAGGGAGTCGTTCGCCTCGTGGCCTCGTTGCGCCGGCGCGGAGTGATCGATCGCTACGAAGAACACACGCCGGGGTCGTTCACCATGTGGCTCGCGCCCGTCCAGGCCATGATCGATGCGCCGCGCCGTCGTCGTGAGCCGAAGCGCGCCGCACCTACCGCGCCCGCACTCGCCGGACTGAGCAACGTCACGCGGGCGATGCTCCGCGACCTTGCCGAGCGTTCACTCGAGGCCTTGGGCGTCAAGGAAACGTCGCGCTTTCTCGACGCGGAGATGACCCGCCAGCTTTCCGCACTCAGCGCGGCACTACCAGACGGCGCCGATCACGACGCGAGGCTCCGCGCTGCGTTGCGACATGCCCTCGACAGGACCCCCTAAACGTCCTCTCCAACTCATTCTATCCGTTCAATGACCAAGAACTTCACGCGTGCCATCGTTCTTCTCGCGGTGCTCCAAAGGCCGGTGATCGCTCAGCAAGCGGGCACCATGGCCGGGTACTCTCCTGCGGCCACTGCAACGCAGCGGCGAATCGAAGGCGATGTGGTGACGCGACCGAACGCCGACTCGGCAAGTGCACATTCACGAGCGCTCTCGAAAGAGGCCCATGTCGCCGGAACGCCGGCACAGGCGCGGACGCGCGACTATGTGATGGCGAGAATGAAGGGGTGGGGCCTCGAAACCGAGTCGCGCGAATACTCGGTGTGGCTTCCACACGCTTTGCTGGTCAAAGTGTCGCGATTGACGCCCACGGTGCGCGAATTCGATTTGCGCGAGCCAATGATCGGGGTCGACCCAACGTCGGCGCTCGCACAGTACCCGACGGTGAATGGGTACAGCGGCCAGGGCGACGTGTCGGCTGAGGTCGTGTACGTCAACTATGGATTGATCGAGGACTACGCGCTCCTCGACTCGCTCGGCGTCAGCGTAACAGGCAAGATCGCCATCGCGCGATATGGCAGATCCTTTCGCGGCATCAAGGCGCGCGAGGCCGAGAAGCATGGTGCACTCGCTCTGATCATCTACAGCGATCCCAAGGACGATGGCTTTGTTGTTGGGGATGTCTTTCCAGAAGGCCCGATGCGGCCTGCGGCCGGCGTTCAGCGGGGGAGCGTCTACAACGCAAACGGAGATCCGACAACCCCAGGCTACGGCAGCGTACCGGGCGCAGCCCGCGTCGCCGAGTCGGTGATGCCGGTGCCCCACATCCCGGTGGTGCCGATGGGTTATGGCAACGCCGCCGAACTGCTGAAGGACCTCCGCGGGCATGATGTGCCTGCCACATGGCAGGGCGGCCTCCCGTTCCACTATCACATCGGATCGGGGCCGACCCGGGCGCGCGTGGTGGTCCGCGATGACCGCGCGACGAACGCGATGAAGCCGATCTACGACACATTCGGCACCATTCGCGGCTCGGAATTTCCGAACGAACTGGTCATCATCGGCGGGCACCGTGACGGGTGGGGTCCGGGCGCGGCCGACAATGTGAGCGGCACGGTCAGCGTTCTCGAGGCCGCGCGGGCAATCGCCGCGCAGGCGCGGGCCGGCAACCGCCCGCGCCGGACGATCATCTTTGCAACCTGGGACGCCGAAGAGTGGGGCTTGATCGGATCGACCGAGTTTGTCGAGGACGATTCGACGCGCCTGCTGTCGAGCGCGGTCGCATACCTCAATCAGGATGTCGCCGCCTCGGGAAGCAGCTTTGGCGCCGGCGGGTCGCCGTCGCTCCGGGCGATGCTCCGCGATGTTCTCCGCGGCGTACCAGACCCTTCCGGAAAAGGAAGCGTTGCCGACGTGTGGCGGGCTGGTAACCCCACCGCCGACGGTAGTGACCCGCAGATGGGTGACCCGGGCGGCGGATCCGATTTCGCAGGCTTCTACAACCACCTCGGCATACCCATACTCGAATGGGGCTTTGGTGGGAGGGGCGGGGTGTACCACTCGCAGTACGACGACTGGTATTGGATGACCCACTTCGGCGACGTCGGGTTTCGTTATCACGCGACTGCCGCAAGCATTTCCGCCGCAACACTCCTTCGCCTGGCCAACGCGGACGTGCTGCCGTTCGACTACGCCGAGTTCGCGCGGACCATGAAGCGATACCTGCCGACCGCCGACCGCGACATCGCGAGGCGCGGGTGGTCAGCATCGACCCAGGCGATCGTCGCGTCGCTCGACGCCATGGAAGCCGCGGCGACGCGTTTTTCTGCGGCACGTGACTCGGTCCTTCGCGGGCCACTGTCACCCGCAGTCGCTCAGCGAGTCAATGCGTCGCTGATGCGAGTGGAACGCGCCCTCACCCGCCCAGCCGGCCTGCGCACACGACCCTGGGTCCGCGGTCTGATCTACGCGGCCGACGAAGACAACGGCTACGCCAACATGCCGCTGCCATCAGTCAACGAGGCGCTCCGTTCTGGCGACCGTGATCTGGCAGTCCGAGAGATCGCCGATCTGGCGCAACGTTTCATCGATGCGACGACGGCGATCGAAAGCGCCCGGGCTGCGTTGCTCGGCGGCGGTTCGGGTTCCCTGCCCTATCCGAATCGGTAGTCGATGGCGTTCAAGATCTCTCGCCATATCTCCGCTTCACGTAGCAGCGACAACTGAGTCCACGCAATTGGAAACGAAGATCGTTGGCGCCGTCGTGGGGTCTCTGATCGTTTTCTGGTTGCTCGGGCACCTGTACGGGCGCTCCCTCGAGCGCGGGTTGTCGATCCGCCACCAGCGCGGTCCGTCGGGGATTATCATCGGTGCCGAGGAGATCAGCCGGACTGGCACAAATGGCGCCGCCGTGCTGTTGATCCACGGTTGTGGCGACTCACCGCAGACGCTTTGGCGCGTTTGTGCAGAACTGAACCGCCGCGGCTACTCGGTCTTGGCACCCCTCCTGCCGGGGCACGGTCGCAGCTTGGCTGATTTCGCCGCGCATTCGGCGGACGACTGGTACGCAGAAGTGCGCGACCGGTACGTGGAGTTGAGGCGGACCCATTCGTGGGTTGGTGTCGTTGGACTCTCGATGGGCGGAGCGCTTTCTGTTCGCCTTGCAGCCGACACGCCGGACATCCCGGCGCTCGTTCTCGTCGCTCCGTTTCTTGCGATGCTGCGCGGTAGCGATACTCTGGTCAGAGCAAGCTGGCTCTGGGGTGCGTTTGTCCCCCGCCTTCCGACCGCGAGTGAATCGTCCGTATTCGATCCCGTCGCGCGAGCCACTAGCGTCGCCTACGGTGCCATGAGCACCCGCGCACTCCGCGAGCTGCGACTAACGGCACATCGCGGGTGGAATTCGCTGAGGCAAGTTCGGGCGCCTGTGCTGGTTATTCAGTCGAAGACCGACAACCGCGTCACCACCGCCGATACATCGCGGGCGTTTGATCTGCTCGGCTCAGCGGAAAAATCCATCGAATGGACCGAGGGCGCCGGCCACGTCGTCACGGTCGATTTCGGATGGCAGCATGTCGCGTCGGCCATCGGCGATTGGATGGACTCGCATCGGCGATAGTGTTCCGCCGAGGGTGGGGCTGGTCCCCTGCCCCAAATTGCACAGACGGCGGAGTCACGAGCGGCGGCTGCCTACCAAGCGATCGTGCCTTTTTTTGTTGTATCCACGTCTTCCTCCCCGCCGCTCTTGAACAGGAATGCGTCCATGTTCTTTTTGAGAAAGGTGCGGGCCTGCGGGTCCATGACATTCAACCCGTAGTGGTTGATGAGCATGGTTTGCTGACGTAACCATTGCGACCAGCAGTCCTGGCAGATCTCAGCGACGACGCGGGCGCCGATCGCGCCCGGAAACGGCGGGCGCTCGAACCCGGCGCGGGTCTGCCCACAACGTCCGCAAGTGATATCAGCCATCGTCGATCACCCGCTGGAAAGATTGGTCATTGCCGACTGGCTTGCGATGAGGGCGAAACGACCGAGCGTCCCACCGGTCGGCCGGGGGACGCTCGGTCCAGGTTCGGCGCCCAGCCGTTCGAATCAGTGGCCGCGCGCGTATTCAACGCGGGCCAACCACACGGACTGCAGCAGGCGGATGTAAAACCACCCGATGTCGAATTCGAACCACTTTGCGGCAAATCTTGCGGACTTCGGATCGGCGTGGTGATTGTTGTGGAGTTCCTCGCCGCCGAGCCAGATCGCGATCGGTGAGAAGTTCCGACTCGCGTCCTTGACGTCGTAGTTCCGGTAACCGAAGGCGTGGCCGATGCCGTTGACGACGCCGGCGGCCCAAAATGGAATCCAGACCATTTGCACGGTCCACACGAGCGGTCCGACGAAGAAGCCAAACAGGTATACGTCGATCGCCAGCATGAAAACGATGCCGAGCCAATTGCGCTTTGACAGCAGATGACGCTCGATCCAGTCATTTGGCGTTCCGCGGCCGTATTTCTCGAGGACGCCGGGCTGGCGGACGGTCTTTCGATAGTAGAAAGCCCCCTTGAACACGATGTTGCGGAGTCCTTCCAGCAAGGGGCTATGTGGATCTCCATCGCGGTCGGCAAAGGCGTGGTGCTTCCGGTGGCAGGCGACCCACTCCTTGGTGATGATGGAGGTGGACAGCCATAGCCAGACGCGCATTGGGAGGGCGGCGAGGAAATGCAGTCTGACGCCCCCGTGCGTCTGAGCACGATGCAAAAACAGCGTGACACAGGTGGTCGTGAGGTGGCCGGCAATCAAGACGAACAGAAGCGGCATCCACCATCGTGAGGCCCATGCTGCAAATTCTGGCATTCCCGTACCCCATGTGGCAGAAACGACCGCGACGGCGCAATTGGCCGTCGCTGGGTCTCCGGTGGAGACCCAGAGGGCCAAATCTAATAGGAGTTTGGCCCCAGGACCCACGATCGTCGGTATGTGGTTTCGCAGTATGTGTGGAGGTGGCCGCGGTGCGGCCTGAAACGGCGAGTCGCCGATGCCTTGATTTGAAACGGCGACACGCGCGAATCGTCACGCAATCAGAGGCGGGGACACCTCGCCGGACTCGGCCTAAGCGGCGTGCGGGCAATGGCTTTCCGGGATGAGTGACGCATGCCTAAGCAAGAGTAACGGGCGAGTAATAGGTTGCTGATACGATGCGTTCGGGTTGGAGTCGATTCATGACGCGACTGGCAATGCCAGGTCGTTTGCGAGTTTGAAAATCTGAGGAACCATGACGCAGAAAGTGACGTCGCGAAACCGCAGGGGATTTACACTGATCGAGACGATCGTCACGGTCGGTCTGCTTGCCGTGCTTGCAGCGTTTGTCGTCCCAACGGTGATCCATAAAGCCAGCGCCGGCGAGCCGGTGAAGGTGGTCAGCGAACTGGGTGCGATCCGCACTGGGATCGAAACGCTCATCAGCGACGTGAAGGGCGGATATCCAAACCAGATCCGCGTGCTCACCGACGCCCCGACGACGTCAAACCACTATATCGACAGTACGACGGCGTTCACGTCGGGTCAGATCGCGGCGTGGAATGGGCCGTACCTTGCCGCCTCAATCGGTACGATCGTCACCGACAGCCTTGCGACGGGATACACAGGCTTCATCAAGAACTTCATCACCCGGTACGACGGCGTGAACAACGCCGCCGCACTGTACGTGACGGCGGGTGCTGGCACCGGCGGTGTCTATAATCCGAACAACTCGACCTTTGCGGCCGTGACGGTGGTTGGGTTGACCGCCCCGCAAGCGCAGGTAGTAAATAGGCTGGTCGATGGCATCGATGATCTCGACCTTTCTGCGGGAGCGTTCATCGGCGCGAACGTCACTGGCCGGTTCAGATACGACAAGCCGAGCGCGACCGGGGTCGTCGTCGCGTATTATCTCGCCGTCCCGATAAACAAATAGCCGTCACGTGCAATCATGATGACATCGCGTTCACACACCAGAGCGAAGGAGACCCGGCGCGGGTTTACCTTGATCGAAACGGTCGTAACCGTGGGCTTGCTCGCGGTGATGGCGTCCTTTGTCGTCCCATCGGTCATGCGCAAGGCCGATTCCGCCGACCCAGTGAGGGTGGCCAACGACCTGAACTCGATGTCGGCCGCAATCCAGGGGTTTTCGTCCGATCTGAAAGGGGTCTTACCCGGTGACCTCCAGGATCTGACCCAGCCCATTCTTTCCAATATTTTGTGCAACCGTGCAACTCCCTGCGACTCAACGGTTTCGCACCGCGAGAGCTATTCGGCACGCGAAGTGCTTCTCTGGAAGGGGCCGTATCTCTCGGCGTCGATTCCGCGCGACCCCAGTTCGCGCTATCGCAGTGGGTTCGTCGCCGACGTCAGCAACACACTGACCCGCTTCGACGCGGTAAACGGCGTTCCGGAACTGTGCGAACTAAATGGCGGAGGGGCAGTTGTCTGCAACGGATTTATCGACACCAACCCTTTGTTTATTGCGCTTAGGGTTACTGGTCTCACCAGGGAGCAGGCACTTCAGGTCAACGCGATCATCGACGGCACCGGCGAATTGAATGCCGGCTTCGAGGGCCGCTTCCGCATGACGGCAGACGGATCGCTTGCCTACTACTTGGCAGCGCCGATGGTCTCAGCAGAGAGAAGGTAGACCGAGAATACGGACCGATTCTCGCCGATTGACCCGAGCGAACCGAGAGGGGCCCCAGCGAGTGAGTTGGAAACTGCAAAAGGCTGCTTGGAGCAGCGGTGATCTATGTGGCTACATCTGCACGGCAACCGGTGCGGTCACGAGGATGTCGCAACGGGGGCGCGTGACCCGATGACCGCCGCGAAACGCCGCCGCCGGACGCCCGACGCGCGCAATTCGCTCGGCAGTTCGCCCCGTTGCGGCGCTCGGTGCGCCGTTGGCTTTTCACTCGCAGAAATACTGATCACGCTTGCTATCATTGCCTTGCTCGCGGCAGTGGTGATGCCGACTGTCGGTGCCAGGCTCGCGGGCGGGCGCGCCGACGCGATCGTCGGCGAGCTGCAGAGCCTGCAGAGCGGACTGCTGTTGTTCGAGCGGGATGTTGGCCGGTTTCCGCAGCGCCTGGAATCCCTGAACGCACTCCCGGGCGGGGCCCTTGACGTGTGTGGCACCGCGATCTCGGCGCCGAACGCGGCCAAGGTTCGCGGTCCCTATATCAGCCGGCCGATCGTCGTGATCAATCCTGGCGTCATCAACAAGTACATCATCGCGACTGGAGATACGGTGGATGCCGTTGTTGGGGTAACGGCGGTCGTCCTCCAGAACGGCGGGAGTCAGAGGGTCCTTCAGATTTCGGTGTACGGCCCCGAGCTGGACATCGCCGAGGCAATCGACCGGAACGTTGACGGATCCATCGGTGCGACTGATGGAATCATCACCTACGCCTTGGTCGCGACCAACGAGTACACCCTGAAGTGGAACATCCCGATCAAAACCGGCGCCTGCTGATCGCCGCCGCTGCGCCGGCCGCGCGGGCGAAGCGACAGTCCGCCACGGATCGCCGGCCCTTGAACAGCAGTCGCAGCCGCGGATTCACCCTTGGCGAAGTCCTGGTCGCGCTCGTCATCGTCGCGCTGCTCGCCGCGGTTATTGTGCCGATCGTGTATGGCCGGCTTGCCATTGGGCGCGCCGAGGCGATCGTCAGCGAGATGCAAAACCTCGAGACCGGGCTTCGGCTGTTCAACAAGGACGTCGGGCGGTACCCGGCGCGGCTGGATTACCTGAACGTCCTCCCGTCGGCAAGTGTCGTGGACGCGTGTGGAACGGCGATTTCGGCGCAGAACAAGGCGAAGTTCCGCGGTCCCTACATCACGCGACCGATCGTAATGATCAATCCGGGAGGGGGCGACACCAGATACATCCTGGCGACCGGAGATACGGTGCAATCAGCGCTCACCCGAACGACGATCACGAACCCGGTCACAGGAGGCGTTCAGCAGGTCCTCCAGATCCAGGTTTCCGGACCGGAGCAGGACATCACGCTGATGATCGATTCAACGGTCGATGGGATCGTCGACCGGTCCAACGGGATTATCCGATACGCCGCTCCACTGCTGAACGAAAACATCGTGCTGTGGACGTTTCCGATCAAGAACGGCGCCTGCTGACAGGGTTTGCCGTCGGACGATCGGCCCGCGGCGGCCGCGTCTTAACAGCGAGCTGCCGGAACCGGGATCAGGTAATTCACAGTCGACACGCCACTCGCGGTGGTGTACTGAATCGTCCCGGCGTTGGTGCCCGCAACCCCGTCGATTCGCAGATCCAGTGCCGCGGCATCGTTCGGGTCCACGTTGTTGATTCGCATCTGGATCCAGGCCGGTGAGGTGGCCGGCAACGCGGTCCGGACGAGCGTGTTCTGCAGTTGACCGATCGGTAGCGCCAAGCCGTTCGTCGCCGATACAACGCGCTGAATGAACGGCCCGCCCAAGGTCCACGTGGTGGCAGCCGTGAGGTTGTAATATCCGGTCCCAATGGTCGTGCTCACCGCCGCCCCGCAGTCGTTCGGATAGTTGACGTTCTGGGAAATGATCGGCTCCGACAGCTGTGTGAGTTGTCCCGGCACGGGGCTGGTGTTCGTCGCACTCGCTCCGGTGCGGACGATGTTGGCGAAGCCCGTCTGTTGGGAGTTGATGAAGCCATAGTGCAGCTCGAGCATAATGGCATAGGTGTCCTCGATGCGCTTCTTGTCGAGCGAGTCGAGCACCTGGGGAATCGTGATCGCGGCAAGGATCACCATGATGACGGAGGCGACGACGACCTCGATCAGGGTAAATGCCGAGCGAGGCTGTTTGTCGATGTCAGTCGAATTCGTTTCGTGCGTTGTTGATTCGGTCAATTGCGCCTCCGGCGTCAGCACGTGCCGTCAATCGTTATGAGGTAGCTCATCGTGGTCAAGCCCGCAGCCGGAGCCGTCCATGTAATAACGCCGGCGGCGAGCCCGTCGGCGTTATCGAAGACCTGGTCGAGCAGCGAGGCGTCCTCGACGTCGGTGTTTGGAAAGACAATCGCGAGCGTTCCCGTGGCGCCGCCTCCACCAGCCGGATTTCTCACCAGGGTGTTGTTCCCAAGCCCGATGGGGGTGGGTAGTCCAACGGCGGCAACCATGGTGAAGCCGCCGAACGGGCCCCACAGGGGCCAGTTCGTGTTGCGCTGCGCGTTCGTCAAATTGTTGCCACAACTGTTCGGGTCGCCCAGCACGGGTTGAATCGTCAGTTCCGATACCCGACCGGCATTGGCAGCAACCCCTTGCCGGAACGCCGCAACCCCAGCGGTCGTATTGTAGAGTGCGAGCCGCGTACGCTCCAAGATCGTCCACGTCTGCCGAACTCTCTCCAACCGGTTGGCCTGCATCACCGCCGGCACCGTCAACGCCGCCACGACCGAGGCAATCGCCAGCAACACGATTATCTCCATGACGCCAAATCCGAGCCGACGCCGCGCACGAAATCCACGGAGCTCCATCAGCGCAATATTACGCCCGGTTCGGCGAGCAACAAGTCACGAAAGCACAACTCGCTAACGCGCAATGATTTTGGCAGGCTGGGCGACGATTCGACTGACAAGTTTCTTTCTGCTCAGCTCGTCGAGCGAGGCGGCCGTCAAAATCGAACGGAGCATTTTCAGGTCGCCGGCGCCATCCTGGATGGCTCGCTTGGCGAGCGAACCGGCCTCGGTATATCGCCCCTGGACGGCGCGTGTCAGAGCAAGCCGTGACCGAACGTCCTGAAAGCCGGGCATGATCCGCTCGGCCCGTCCGTACATCAGATACGCGAGTTCGTAATAGCCTGCGTGGAAGTACTCCTGCCCGAGGTTGTAGGGCACGAACGGATCGTCCGGAAAAAGTCCCATCGCCATAAGGTACTCGCGCTCGCCCAGCGCAGCCTTCTTCTTGCTCATCATCCAGGCACCGAGCATGTAGTGCGATCGATATACCATCGGGCTCGTCGCGACTGCTGTTGCAAAAAGAGTGTCGTTGTTGCGCCACACCGCAGTCTGGACGATGCTCTTGAAGACGCCCGCGAGGAGCAAAGCTTGTGCGCACACCAGGACGCTGACACGGGTCACCGGTGTTTGAAGATGTCGGGTCAGGTGCGTCAGCGCGCCACACACCGCCAGGATCGCTCCCAGGCTCGGCGTAAACAGCGTGCGCTCGGCAAGCAGAATTCCCGACGGCAACACGAAGTTGCTTGACGGAAGAAGCGTTAAAACGAACCAGGTAATTCCGAATGCGACCACCGGGGCGCGGCGAATCGTGGCGAACCCCAAACCGAGAACGCCGGTCAGGATCAGCAATCCGGGAAGTTGCCACAGTTCGAGGCCGTTGGCGATGGGATTTGCTGGTGGGCCATACTCCGTCGTCAACACGGCCGGCCACAGAACTAGGCGCACCCAATGGGGGATCACTCCGAGCATCGTCAACACGCGGTCCAGATGACCAACGTGAAGGGAGACGAACGGAATAAACGGAGAAAAACCGCCGAACCCCTTGTTGATGACGAGACTCCTAAAGACGACGTAGAAGCACGAGATCAGGAGCAGAAATAGAAAGAACGGTCGAAGCGCCCGAAGCCGCCCTGCTATTGGCTGCTCTCCGTGTATAAGGAGCCATTCCGCGGCAAGGAGCACGACCGGAAGAACAACGGCGTGCTCCTTGAAGAGGCAGGCCGCGAAGTACAAGAGCGCGACGAGGGCCTTACGACCAGTGCTGAACATCGCGGAACGGCGCCACTGGATGTACATCGCAGTCGCGCTGACGAGAAGCAGCGCGGCCCAGACTTCGGATTGGCCGACGACGTTTGCGACGGCCTCGACATGAACCGGATGGACGGCGAAAAGCGCCGCGGTAAGCCATGCGTACGTCGCCGGCAGCAACAGCGATGCAAGCCGAAACACCGCGACGGACGTCAGGACGTAGAGGGCGACCGTGACCGCATGAAAAAGCATCGCTGACCCGGGCGCGACCGCCCACTGGAGCGCGAGTGCAAACAGCGTCAGTGGACGATAGCCGTCGCCACCGAGTCGGATTGGCCAGTAGGGCAGAACGAAAAGAGTCCACGCCCGCTTTGCATCGTGAACGACCTCGTTGCCACGGACGATGAAGAGGTCATCGTAGGTGAAATCGTTCCAGACGCCATTGAAGGACGCGGCGAGGGCCAGGGCTGCGATTCCCCCGGCCAACCACCACCATCGAGAACGTGGCATGGGTGCTGGCCAAGCCGACATACTCACCGTGGAGTCACTGCTCGCTGGGCAACCTTGAGCTGCCTGATCGAGCCCCAGTCGGCCGTTGCGCGACCGCCCAGCCAAACGCGAGCGCGGGGCTCACTCAACCCGCCCAAGAACCGGAGCGAAGACGTCCAGCGAAGTTTCGCATCCACGTAAAACTCTACGGAACCCGCCGCGTCGATCGCAACGCGAACAACGTGTGATGTGCCGGCGCCGAGGGTTGATACCGGATCCGACTTCGACTCCGCTCCGACGGAATACGTGAATCGGCTTGCTTCGCCATCCCACGCGACTCCGGCGTACTCGGTGAACTGCGGCGCGGCCTTGTCGATCGACCCATCGCGAACCTCGGCAACGAGTGACAGGCCGAGAAGCGCCGCTGGCAACGGTCTTCCGGTGAACGGCGCGGACAACACCGCGGACACGTCAACGCCGCCGTGAATGGCGAGCACGTCGCGCGACAAAAGGCCGCTCTGCCATTGCTGATCGCCATTGGGATAGAGTGCCACTACTCCGTTGGCGTCGGGCTTGACCATCGGCGCCGGAGTTCCCAGAACGAGCCAGCGTTGGGGCTGAATTCCGCCCCGAAAGTCCTCCGACAACGCTGACTGCCCGGCGGACCCGACGCGAACCGCGAGCGTGTCGTATCGCCATCCCGGAATACTCGCAGCAATTCGAACCGTGCCGGATTTGACGGCCTTCATCACGTACCGTTGCCCCCGCGTGCTGTCACCCGTTGACACATGGAGCTCCGCAATGCCGGCGTCGAGAAGCCGAACTGGCACGGTGTCCGGCAATCGCGAGATGCCATCCTGATCAACGGCGAGCAACGAAATCGAAACTGAGTCTCCGATAGCCGCAGTGCTCGGCCCGATGACTCGAAAACGATCGACATAGGTCGGCGATGTACGGCCGCGCCACCCGGCGATCGAGAACTGCCTCCCCGGCGGGGTCACTCGCACGACGGAGCCGCCAAGCGCGGGCATCACGTACACCGCGGCGTCCGAGTCGCGGGTGGATTGAAACGCGACGTATCGGCGATTTGAAGAAAACGTCGCGAAGTCTTCCGGGAACGGACTGTCGGTCAGCGTCCACAGCCGTGGAGGCCATCCGTCGAATTCAAAGGCAAAAAGATCCGGGTTGCCGCGTCGATCGCTCGTGAATGCGAGGAGCGTTCCGTCTGACGACCACGAAATGTGGTAATCCTCGCTGGGATTCGCGGTGAGATTCTGGACCGCCGACCCGTCGGCGCGGCTGACGAATATGTCCTGCTGATGTTGGGGCCCCACCTGCGCGACCCAAGCAATGCGCGTTCCGTCGGGTGACCACTCGGCTTCGCGAATCGATCGAACCGAGCTCGTGTCGATCGGCACGGGTCGGAGAGAGCGTGGGCCGTCGATGTAATACGCCCAGAGGTCGGCGTCGAACCCGCCATCGGCGACCGTTTTCGCGCGGCGAATGAGCAGAGCCCGGCCATCTGGAGCCCAGCCCATGACGATGTCAGATCCGCCGCCCGTCGCGACTGGAATCCGTTCGACGGTGTCCTTGGTCAACAGGTAGACATCGGTGCCGCTGTCCGACATTCGTTCGATGGCGAAGAATTTTCCATCGGGTGACGCGAATGGCCGAATCCATGGAAGCGGAAGCGACTGGATCCACGGCGGCACGGTCACCCGTTGAACGGACCCCATTGGCACCGAAGCGGCATCGGCGAGCGGACCCGTGACCACCGACAGCGTCGGCCCTCGCTCCCTGCCGCGTTCGACAACCAGCAGCGAATCGCCGAGCGCACGTTGACCGGCACGCTCAATTGCGGATCGCTGCCGCAGGAACAGGATAGTCGCCGCGACCAGGACCGCGGTGAGCCAATACAACCGCGTCGTGGCGAACGACCTTCTTGGTTGTGCTACGGCATCCGGTTGAGTCGGCACACCCCCAGCGCTCGCCGGTGCGAGCGTCGGTTGGGCCTCCGTGTGCGCAGGTGCCGCCGAAGTTTCCACGCCGACAGTTCCCGCGCCGGTGCCGCTCGGCGAAATGAGCAGCAGCCGTCCGGCGCCGAACGCGGCGAGCATCGCTTCGACCTGCGTGCGACTTTCCCCATCTGGGGCTAAGGCCAAGGCCAGTCCGAGGAGGCGATGCACTTCAACGTTGGCGCCGACGGCAGCCGCTTCGTAGGCGCCACGCCTGGCGTGGATGAACGCCGACCCCTGTTGACCGGCGACTGAATACAGTTGGGCGAGCTCGGCGCTCGTCGCCCCGCGTTCCGCGGCGAGCGCATCTGCCGCCCACCCGGCGAGTAGCGCGCGACCGGCAAGGCCGCTCACTTCAGAAACAAATGTCGCCGTGAAGTCGTGCGCGACGACGAACCCCTCGCCTTGCTGAATGATCAGGCCTGCCGCCTCGAGGGCCTGGGCGGCCTCGAATGCCGCCGCCTCGGGCAGGTGGGACGCTGAGGCAAGCAGCCTGAGCGAGGATCGTCGCTGGATCAGCGCGACCGCAAAGAAAACTCGTCGCTGCGATGGCGATGATTTCTGCAACCGCGCCCAGAGAATATCTCTGAGCCGCGCCGGGGTCGCAGTCGGCAGCTCCCCATTCAATGCGCGCCGCGCAATTTCGATCGCTCGCAATGGATTGCCATCTGCTGCGGCTGCGATGCGATCGATGTCGAGTTGGTCCTCGACGCCCTTCGTCGACACAATGCTGTCGACGAGTCGCACAACGTCGTGTTGCGCGAGCGGGGTCAGTCGGAGAATTCCTGCGTCCGCAAGCGTCTCGGTTGACGCCGGCGAATCGCCCAGGAGCGAGCGCAACCGGCCTGAAACAACGGCGGTCTCGGCGTCGAGGCGATAGAGAACCACGATCAGCACTGGAGACGACTGAAGCCGCGCCGTCAGATATGCCATCAAGTCGAGCGTGGAGGCTGACGCGTTGTGCATGTCGTCGAGCACGACACAAATCGGCTGCTCGTACGCCGCCGAGTCGAGAAGAGCGGCCACCCCCTCGAAAAAGCGAAGTCTTCCGCCTTCGTCTTCGATCGGAGCCGGGTCCGGCAGCTCGAATGAGTCACGCAGCTCGGGGAGAATTCGCGCCGCCTCGCCAAGAAGGTGCCTGCCGGTTCCAGCGATTCCCGGCGCTTTCAGCGCCTCGCGGAGCGCCTCAGCGATCGACGCGTATGGAAGGGTTGCTCCGAGGGGTCGTTCACGGCCCCGAAGAACGAGCAACGGGCCCAGCGATCGCGCGCGACTCAGGAGCTCTTCGGCGAGGCGAGTTTTGCCAATGCCAACAGGCCCTTCGATCAGCATCGTCGCACCACGTTCCGCGGACAACTCACGAACGGCGGTCATTAGCCGTCCGATTTCCCCCTCGCGGCCGACGAACACCGAGGCCGCCGTGACTCGAGCGCTCGGGGCCGGCGTCTGCGCTGAGCCGGCACGCGGCTCAGAGCGTTCGATCCGGGTAATCATCTCCCGAATCCGGGCCGATGGGGGCAAATCGAGCTGGCCTCGCAGCACCTGAGCAAACCGCCGAAGCGACTCGAGCGCCTCTCCGCTCCGTCCGGCCGCAACGAGGACGTTGGCCTCGAGCAGCGCCGCACTTTCGTCAAACGGAGCGACCGTCGAAAGCCGCTGGACGTATTGGAGCGCCTCCAGCCACCGGCCAGCCGAAAGCGCCGTTTCGGCACCGGTCTGAAGGGCAACCTGGAATCGGGCCCGCAGACGGACGCGTTCCGCGTCGACCCAGCCGTCAAAGGTCGGTTCACCGAGCTCGAATCCCTCCAGGAACTCACCTCGATACAGGTCGACCGCAGCCGGAACATCATTGCGATCGAGCGCATCGAGGAACGCGGTACGATCAATCCAGATGGCTTCGGTTTCGGCGAGGCCAACCCGCTCTCGATCTGGCGGTACCAGGTCTTCTCCGAGGGCGGTTCGCAGCCGGTGGAGTGCCTGCCGAAAGGCGTTGCGGGCGTTTGACTCGACTACCTCGCCCCACAGGAGATCGACCAACTCTTCCCGCCGCGCCTCGCGGCGCACGGCGAGATAGATCAGAAGCGCCAAAGGCTTGCCGGGGCCTAAGCCGCCGAGGGCCGTGCCGTCCTGCGTCGAAACGGACGGGAATCCCATCATGCGAAGCTTGAACCGAACGGGTGCGATTTCCGTAGCGGACTCCGTTACATGGGCCAAAGAAGAGGACCAAAACCGCACGACGACAAAGCACAAACGGTCGTCGTAAACACAATAGTTACAACGAGATAACTAGCTGCGTAACAGTCATTCTCTACAGACTAACGGGCCAGTTACACGAAAGGGCTATCGTTCGGCTCAGTAAGTATAGGTGCTCGGTGCAGTTCAGCTAGTGGGCCGTGGGCAAGGTGACGAATATCGAACGCGTCACACCAGTGGCAAGCAGAGTAACAGGGGAGTGACTAGCCCCGACAAGATTCCCATGTATCGCGGGTGCCGATTTCATAAACGCCCGACTCGAACGAGGAATACTGATGAAAACCCGGAAGAAAAGACGCGGTTTCAGTCTAGGCGAGATTCTGGTAGCGGTCGCCATCATGGCCGTTATCGCGGCTGTGGTGATCCCGTCTATCGGCGGTCAGCTGAACAAGGGCGAGACCGGTCGTGTTACGAGTGACCTTACGAATACCCGGACAGCAGTGGAGCAATTTCTCGCCGATGTTCGGCGGTATCCGTCAACAATGCTGCAGCTCCAGACGAAGCCTTTGGCAGCCACCGCAGCAGACACTGGTGCCAACGCGACTGGAACGTTCTCGGCGGCCCAAGTGAGCCGGTGGAAGGGCCCGTACATGTCAAAGGACTTCAGCGTGGCAGCAGTTACGGGATATGGCGCCTCGATGGTCGTCCTCTTTCGAGTTTGCGACATTTCGACCAACACGCTCACGAGCTGCTCGGCTCCGGTGGTCACCGGGAGGTACCTCACGATTGCGATACCCGGACTCACTTCGGCAGAAGCTCTGGAGATCGACAATGCGATGGATGACGGAGTCCTGACGACCGGTCAGATCCGGTGGATCGCGAAGGGCGCCGGTCCTGCGGACACACTGCGCTACCTCGCGTTGCCAATCCAGTAGTTCAAACTTGAGATGAACCAATTGAAGGTTTTCTGATCGGAGCTTCCCGAGCCACCAACGTTCGTAACCATTCAAGGAGAGAGCAATGCGCAAGATGTCTAGTCCCCGTGGGTTTACGCTTCCCGAAGTACTCGTGACAGTCACGATCGTCGCAGTGCTGGCGGCAGTGATGGTTCCCGCGGTCATCAACCAGGTTGCCAAGGGGGATGTCCCGTCGGTGGCTCAGGATCTCGGCGCGATTCGAACTGCAATCACGACGTTCGCGGCGGATACCCGCAGGTTTCCGAAACGCCTGACCGATCTTACCGGTACGTCGCTGTTGGCGACCGACAAGGACTTCCTGGACGTGGCGTACGGCGGCGACGCTGCCAACTACAGGGGTCCGTATCTGCCAACCGTCGGAGGGGCACACACTGGCCCGACGGGCGGTGTTTTCGCGGACACTCTCGGGACGATTGCCACGACGAATTATGTGTGTTTGCGGGACGACACGATCAGCACGCATAGCAAGGTCTCACTGTCGGTGGCGAAGCAAATCGACCTCGCGCTTGACGGAGCCGCTGGTAACGCCGCTGGTGTGGTCCGGTATTCCTTTGTCACCGACTCTTTGACCCCCGGCACGTTGCGGGCATGCGTGACTACCCGTTAGTCGAATGCTCGCTCGTCAACCATGATTCCCGAATGAATGAACAAAGGGCCCGGCGATTCGCCGGGCCCTTTGCCGTATCTGGTCTCATCGGGAAGAGCGTTCGCTCAGCCCTATGGCCGGCGTGACCGAACGATCAGTTCGGCGATCTCCCGACTGACGCCGAAACGCCGCATGATACCATCGGCGGACAGCGAATCCACGTTTGCCGGAAGGCGATAGAAGACAGTGGTCGTGTCGAACGGCAGCGCCCCCGATGTTCCCGTGCCAAGTCGAAGGCCGCTCCGCGCCAGCACGTCCTTGAGGGCGACTGAAACTGCAACATTTACATACCGCACCGATATCGTCTTCTTGATATTTCCCGGGATGATCAGGTCGAGCTTTCCAATTTCGGCGATCTTTTGGAGAACCAGGCGGACATCCGAGTCCACCGCGATGAGCGATTCGATGTATGGCTCGGCGGTGTCGGCGGCGACCCCGGCTCCCGACAGAAGCGGCGTTGACTGCGATTGAAATCCAACCGGAGCATCCACCTGTTGAACGGGGAGTTTCGGAGGCGGCAATGCCGGATCCGTCGCGCCACGGTGAAAGCAACCGCCGGCAGCCATGGCAGCCGCTGCCGCCAGTGCCGGCACCATTCGTGATCTATTGCAGGTCATTGACTGCCCTTGAGTGCCTGTAGCCGAATACGCGCATACCCGATCGCCGGAAGGTTGTCCATTTCTTGTCCAGCGATGGTACGCAGGTAGTCCTCGAATGCCCGGCGGGCGAGATCTCGGTCCTTAAGTGTGTCTGCGGAAAGCGCGAGGTAGTAGTGGGCGCGGGCATTGGCCGGATTGCTGCGCGCGGCCACGTCTGCATACCGCCTCGCATCAGAAAATGCGCCCGCCTTGAACTCCAGCTCCGCCAGGTCCGCATTGACGTCACTGTTCTTTGGCTCGAGCGCCAATGCTCGATTAAAAAGCGGGACGGCCTGAGTCACATCGCCCAGGAGATTGTACACGCGGGCAAGGTAGAGCCACGCGTTGAAGTAAGTCGGATCGATTCCGATCGCCGAGCGATAGGCGCGCGTCGCTGCCCGTGGATCTCCGGCTTTCTCGAGGGTCACGCCGTAATTGGTCCAGCCACTCGCGGTTGGAGCGGCGCGGACTGCGACGGCAAATCTGGCACGGGCGGTGACGAAGTCTCCCGCGTTGAACGCGGCGACAGCATCGGACTCGAGATTTGGCCGGGCGGCAGATGGCGATCCGAGCCCGCGCCGCTCGGGCGCAGACGGTAGCGCAACGGACGGTTGCGCTATCGCTGTGTCGCGGTGAGCAGTCCCCACATCGGCAACAGTCACAACTGCCTTGGCTTCGCCGCTTGCCGGCGTCCGCGTTTGTCCACCGGCGGGCGGGGCCGGGTCGGGTTCCCTGACTATCACAACTGCCGGTTCGGCAACGACTGGCGGGGCAGTCTTGGTGACAGCGGCGGGTGCAGTCGGTCCCGGCAACGGCCTTGGGGCGACCGACGAAGCCCTCGCCGATCGCGCGCTCATCGCACGCCTGATTGTGGGCACGGCGAACCAACCCGCCGCGCCAAGAATGACCAAACCAGAAATGGAAATGAGCGCGATCCGTGTCAGCGCCGAGCGACCAGCGGGTGTCGACGTCGACACATACGGAAAAAACCCTTCAAGTAGAGGCTGTCCACCCGATCCCAATGGGGACTGACCAGAGCGTTCGCGTTGTGCCGTTTTTAGCGCATCGCTGATCAAGCTCATTTGCGGCCGCCCCGCGGACGGTCGAGCATCGCCGCCGAGGTCTGCAGGGTGCCACCACTGGGAATACTGTCGACGACACGCGCTGTATCGCCCGCGACCGGGTTCGTTGCGGCGGGGCCGGTGGCTGTGCTGACGTTGGCGTGCGGGCATGCCGCTCGAATCTGCTCCATCTTGGTCACAAGAAATCGGTCGCTGACGTGTGTTGAGTCAGTCGACGCAAGTGACTTGCAGGCAGCGACAGTATCCCCCGAGTCGAGCTGGACGACGGCGGCGAGAACAAAGGCGCGCGGCCGCGCCGAATCCGTCGGAAACTGATCGATGACCCGCTGGTACAGGGCCAGAGCGCCGGCGCGGTTTCCGCGCGACATCTCCGATTGCGCCAATTCGAGCAACGCGGCAGGCACGCGCCGCGATGCGGGAAACCGGGTTACCAGCTCACGGAACGCCCGCTCCCCGTTGTCGCTGTTCTGTGGCATCGCACCGCGCCAATACAATGCCTCCTCCTGTTCGGCAGGGGTCCTTCTCGGCCAATAGGTGGTCGCCGCGACGGTCGCGAGTACGAGCGCGACTGCGGCGAGGATCCCGGGGCGCACCCACGAACGCTTTTTCGGCGTCATCGCCACCGGCGCCCTCGGGCCGCGTGCGATCTCCGGCTCTTCACCGCGCAGCGCCTGAACGGCTTTCCGAACCTGAGCGGGGGTGATATCGCGCGACTGCTCGGTATAAGCCGCGAGCAGCGAGCGATCGCTGACGAGGTTGATCAAGCGCGGAACCCCGGATGAGGCGCGAAAGATCTCTGAGATGGCTTTCGGGTCGAACCGCACCTGCCCCCGCGCGCCGGCGACGTTCATGCGGTGGTGGATGTAGCGGTCGGTTTCCTCTTCGTCGAGATCGGTCAGCCGGCAACGGATCGACACTCGCTGATCGAGCTGAGCCATGCCCGGCGTACGAATCTTGTCGAGCAGCTCCGGCTGACCAACGAGCACGATCTGGACCAGCTTCTCCTGGTCGGTCTCGAGATTAGACAGTACTCGAATCTGCTCGAGGAACTCCGTCGAGAGGTGCTGCGCTTCGTCGAAAATTGCCACACAACTCTTGCCCAACACGAGCTGCGCGAGCAAAAACTGATTGAGGCGGTCGAGCAAATCCTTCCGCGACGCATTCGGAACGGCCGAGAGTCCGAACTCGCCAAGCAGGGCGGCGAGCATCTCATGTGCGTTGAGAAAGGGATTGAATATCAGCGCCGAGTGGATGCGGCTTTTGTCGAGTTTGTCAATCAAGTCGCGACATAGCGTGGTTTTGCCTGTCCCGGGTTGACCGGTGACCAGCATAAACCCTTCGCGATTGTTGATCCCGTAGAGGAGTTGGCCCTCTGCCTCGCGGTACTGCTGCGAGTAGAAGACAAACCTCGGGTTCGGGGTCAGTGCGAATGGCTTGTCGTGGAGACCGAAGAAGCTCTCGTACATGTGCTGGTCGAGTCCCTCAGTGCCCGCTAGGCGGTTGGCCGCTGACGATCTGGGGAGTAATGAAGATGACCATCTCAGAGTGCCGCTCTATCTGGGTCATATGCGAAAAGAGTCGGCCGAGGGCGGGGAGTTTCATCAGAATCGGAACGCCATGGCGCTCGCTTGTGATCTGCGTCTGAATGAGGCCGCCGATCATCACCGTTTCACCAGACCGAACCCGGGCCATGGTATCGGTTTCGCGTCGGTCCGTCGTCGGAAGAATTGCCTGCGCGCCGCTGCTCGAGTTGATGGTCTGCGTAGAGACGAGGCTGGTGACCGACGGGCGTATCGACATCGTGACGACGTTATCCGAAGATATCTGGGGAAGCACGTCCAGAATGATTCCAACCTGCGCCGTCTGAATGGACGGGGTTTCGTTGTATCCGGTGATTGTCCCGGTTGTTGGCGAGACGATCGGCGTCCGAATGATCGTGAAGAACGGTACGTCCCGGGTCACGTTGAAGGATGCTTTTTGCTGATTCATCGCCGCCGTCGACGGACTGGCGAGCACGTTCACGTCGCCCATCCCCTGCAATGCGTTCAGCACCGCCGTCAACGCAAGATCGCCGACGCCAAGGTTGAATGACGAGTTGCCGTTGCTTGCAACGGTAGACGAGGGGTCAGTGGAAAAGGAGATCTTGCCCTTGGCGGTCGTGAGCACCGCCGACCAGTCAATCCCGAAACTCTTCGAGTGGTCGAGTGACACTTCGACCACCTTGGCGGTGATGTAGACCTGCCGCGTGATCGATGCCTTGAACAAGTTCAGCCAGTCGGCAACCTGTTGCTGCTTTTCCGGCGTCGCCGTGACCGTCACCATGCTCGCGAACGGGGAAATGTTGAGGCACGTCCCGTCGACGCAGTCGCCGGAGGCGCCAGCGCCGCCGAGCGCCACTGTACCGCCCGTGACCGCGTTCCGCTCGCCATCCGCCCGGGGGCTGAACAAGATCGTTCGCAGTCCAACTTTGAGCTCGCCCCACACATCAGAGTTGGATGAGGACTGGATTACATCCGTCCCGCTCGCGACTTGGCCAGCCGACGAGTTGCTGGCTCCCGTCCCAGTGGATCCGGGGTTCGTCACGGTGCCGCCACTGGTCGAACCGGTAAGGTTTCTCGAGACGACGGTCGACGCGGTGGTGGATCGCGTCATCTGGAGATAACTGACTTCGTAAGTCTGCTGTACGAGCTGAATCGGGCCAACGACGAGCGCGCCGTTCTGGACCCGATACTGATACTGGCTCCCGACCAAGCGAAGCATCGCGTCCCCGACGGACACATTCTGCATGTTGGTGCTGATGGGGCCACGTATTGCCGGATCGATGATCGGATTGAGACCAGCCTGGCGTGCAACGCTGGCGATGACGTCCGCGAGATCACTTCCGTTGGCGTTGACGCTCACGCGCGTGCTCGGCATGCCCACGATCACTGATTGTGCTGGTCCGAGGCTCGGCGGCCCGGTGACACTCGACCGCGTTGCATTGAGCGATGTGGTGACCGGCGGCGGCGCGAGCGGCGGTGGAGCATCGGTCCGGGTCGATGCCTGATAGACCGGTGGTGGAGTCGCCGACGAGGCGCAGCCCGTCAGGGCCATCATTGCGCCAGCGGCGAATGCGCGCAGCAACGGCGAAGGCGACGGTCGGCTGGACATACAGGAATACCGGTCAGTTACCACGACTCACCGCCTTGGATTGGCACCTTGTGTCGAACCCCTTTGTCGTCCGTTACCACAACGTGATCGGTCTCGACGGCGGAAAGGCGTGCGCCCCCGCCGAGCGAGTCACCGATGTTGACCCACGCGTTGTTAACGATCGCTGATTTCCTTGAACCCTCGAACAGGATGGTCGACACCACCCAACGCTGCCCATCGATCGTCGTCGGGCGCCGAGACTTTCCAGGCGTCCGCGCCACGTTCGCAGCCCGCGCAACTCCAGTCGGCGCAAAGGGATCCCGTGTCACTACCATAGCGTTCGTGGGTCCGTGCGCCAATAGCGAACTGTCCGACAGGGGAGCAATGAACGGCAACAGCGACTGCAGGTCGGCGGCCGGTTGCGCGCGCGCACCAACCTCTTTCCCGGCGGCGATCGCTTGCTGCGCGACAAACAGCAACACGCCGGCAACGACTGCGGTCGCCAACAACGTCGATCGCTGCCGATTAACCCGCGGTGTCGCCATTAGGGAGTTCGTAGACTGAAAGTCCGACGTGATAAGCAGTGTGCCCCAGGGAGCGAGCTGCCCCCAAACGAGATACCGAGACAGAGGGGGGCAGGTTACTGACGAACTGCACCAGCCCGGCGAAACTCCCTGTGAAATCAACTGTCACCGAATAGGCCGCCGGATTGACTGGACCCGTCCCAATTGATCGAGGCGGGATGAAGGCGCTGTCCGTTCCAGCTCTGACGTTTACGCGGACTTCTGATAACTTGGCCGCGTCTGCCAGCCGGGTCAGGAACTCCAGCAACGAGACCCGCTCGCTGGGTGGAACCCCAAGCGCCCCCATCCGCGCCGATTCAGCGATCAGCCGCGACGATTCCGACGAGCTGGGGACGCGGAATTGCTGTTGCAGAGTGGCGAGTTGGTTCGCCGTCTGTTGCCACGCGGTCGCCCTTTCGGAGAGCTCAGCCGAAGCCGACCTCGCCCGAAGGCCGACCGCGCCTGCGGCTACGAGAACGAACAGACCAACGCCGACGGCCAGCAACTGGTTGGGGCGCTCGGTCCGCCAACGACGAAGGGAGTCCGAAAACGTGGACATCAAGGCTGAGCCGGGCCTGGCGCGACGAAGGTGATGGTGAAGAAGAGCTGGTCGACGGCTGTTCGGTTGGCCGAGTCCGCTGGCGGCGTCTGGACGTAGGAATTGATCTGAAAATCGAGGTTCTTCAGCTTCGGCGAGCGCTGTTGGAGATGGTGGTACAAGCCTGTGGCCGCGCTCACCGCTGCGGAGCCTGAGGCGCCCGCGGCTTGTCCAAACACGGTCGTCTTCCAGCCGTCGCTGACCCGTTCAACGCTCAGGCTGTCGAACCGCGCACCCGGTGACGGGGACTCCGTCAGGCTCAAAAGCAGGTCACCCATTCGCCGGCGCTCCTCCACAGAGAAGGCCAAACTCGATCTGATGCCGGCGATTCGCTTGCGACCGTCCGCCGATTGACGCATTTCCGTGACGGCCGGAAGCCCTTGCTCGACCAGGTGCTGGACGCGAACGAGGTCACGCTTCGTACGGATAAGCCCGGAAAATTGCGTTGCGGCCCAAAACACGGCGACGGCCGCGGCGGCAAGCACAACAGTCATGATCGCCGATGGTCCAGTAGTGGCGCTGCGGATACGCGCATTGAGTGTCGGTGCCCGAGGAAACAAGTCGAGACGGATGCTTTCGCGGGCAGCGAGGACGGCCCCCATCGCGACGACCATCTCGGGTGATCCAACAGCGCCGCCGAGGGGGGCGACGTGCATACCGGTACGTGCTTCGATGGTTGACGACAGTCGGTCGTAATCCTCGGCCGGAGCAGAGAGCAACAGCCTTGTTGCCACCGTTCCACGGGACTGCTGCCGCAGAAATATTGCCCCACTCTCGATCTGGTCGACGATCATCGCCGTATCGAGCGGCGCTTCACCATCGAGCGCCAACGGAGGATCGATTGCCAATTCCAGGCTACCATCGACGAAAAATGCCAAATGGGGGCCGTTGGCGAGGCAGACCAACATCGCCGTCGCCTCGGTCGAACCATCGAGCGCACTGTAGAGGTGGCGGAAAACCTCCGGCATGACCGTCAGCCCCTCAACATGGATCCGCGCCTTGGTGAGGCGCGCGTGAAGCGCCGCGACGACGGGTTGTGGAGCTCCAGCGACGAGTACTTGTTTGGGGCTCAGACCGCCAGCCTCACGCGGTGGCTCGCGTCGGTCAGATGTACCCGGTACGACAAAGGCGACGACCGGGTCGGTGATGTTGAAAGAACGCTGAATTTCGCGGAGGATAATAGGACGAACGACGTCGTCAGATGCCGCAGGCAGAAGCATCGTGTGGAAGAACGAGCCGAAGTGCTGCAGAACGATCGACAGCGAAACGCGCTTCGCGCTCATCTCGCCCAAGATCTGGATCACGACGTCGGCGACCGCTTCCGGCGTCGAGAATCGACGTGTCTCGACGCGAGTGTCAATGACGCGAAAGCCCGCCTTTTCCTGGCGATACTCCACGACAACCACTCGGTCCTGGTCGATGATGGCGGTAAAGGTTCGCGATTGCGCCATCAGCGCCGCGCTCCGATCGAGTTGTAGATGTTGAGAATCGGCAGGATGATTGCCAGGGCGACCATCAGGATGACCCCACCGATGACGGCGATGAGCAGCGGTTGCAACACGATGATCATTCGGCGGACCGCCGACGGAATCTCGCGTTCGTAATAGTCCTTGGCGCGCGTCAGCGCTGTATCGAGATTGCCGGTCGCTTCGCCGAGGGCGATTGCCCGAATGACGACGGGCGGGAACCACTGACTTTGTCCAAAAGCGGCCGCCATCGATACGCCTTCGGTGACGCGCTCGCGTGCGATCGCAATCTCCCGGGCGATCACGCGGTTGTCGATAATGCGCTCGACGATCGAGAGTGACAGCACGATCTCGACACCGGTGCGGTAGAACAGACTGAGATAGGTAACGATTCGCGCCATATACACATCGCGAATGACGTGACCGACAATTGGCAGCCTGAGGACCATCCGGTCGGTGAAGAGCCGACCGCCATCGGACCGTCTGATCGCAAACAAGGTGAATCCGAGCACCGCGACTCCAACGATCGCGATCTTCCAGTCATTGTGCACGAACGTCGAAAGACTAAGAATTATCCGTGTCGGCAGCGGAAGCTGAATGTCGCGCATCCGCAACAGTGGTGTGATTCGCGGAAAGACGAAGCCGAGCAACCCGACGACAAGCAACGCGACGGCGACCAACACGATCCCGGGATAGGCCGTCGCCTGCTTGAGCTGCGAGGTAATGTTCTCCTGCCAGTCCATGTATTCCACGAGCTGACGAAGGGCGAAGCCGAGCTCTCCGCTCGCCTCTCCGGCGCGAATCGTGCCGATATACAGCTCGGGAAACGCCTTTGGGTGCTCGGCGAGCGCCGTCGAGAGGCTCTTTCCCTCATCCGCGATGGCAAACCTGATCTCCGCGATGATCTTTTTCAGCCGCTTGGACTGCATGCGGCCCGAGACGTCGTCGAGCGTTTCGAGAAGCGGAATACCGACATCGAACGACCCAGCAACGTACTCGAGGAAGGCGAGGAGGTCTTTGCGCTCAATTGTGCCATCGGTGAGCTTCGACATCCCTCCCGCGACCTGGCCGGTGTTCGCGCGGACCTCGGTGCGGATCAGGAATGATCCGGCCGCACGGAGCTGATCATCGAGCGCGTGCTCGTTCGGAGCGCTCATCCGTCCCTCCTGAACGGCTCCGGCATTTGTCAGCGCGCTATACCAGAATTCCGGCACGTGGTCCTCGGCATGCGATTACGCGATGACCCGCAGCACCTCATCAAGGCTGGTGATGCCGCTACGGACTTTTCGCAGGCCGTCATCCAGTAGGGTGGGGCGGCCAGAAATGCGGCGGATGTCATCAGACGACCGTCGCTCGTATATGCAGGTGACGACCTGCTCGGTGATCGGCAAAAACTCGAAAATACCAACGCGCCCACGGTAGCCGGTCTGGCCGCAGGACGCACACCCGCGCGGCCCAAGGACAGCCACCCCGACAAGCCCGAATCGCTCGGCGGCGGCCTTGGGGAGGGCGAGGGGGGCGCGGCATTCTTCGCACAGGGCGCGGACCAAGCGCTGCGAGGCGATGAGGCTGATCGCCGACGCCACGATAAAGGGTTCCGCGCCCATGTCGAGCAGTCGGGGAATCGCCCCAGCGGCAGTGGTCGTATGTAACGTGGTGAGCACGAGATGCCCCGTCAGGGCCGCGCTCAGGGCGATCTGCACCGTCTCCTGATCGCGCATCTCGCCCACGAGAATGACGTCGGGGTCGTGGCGCAGAATCGAGCGCAACCCCGAGGCGAACGTGAGGCCCGCGCGGACGTTGATCTGTGACTGCCGAATGTTCTCGACCTCGTATTCAACCGGATCTTCGAGGGTGATGATGCATCGCTCGCCGGTCGTCATTTCGAGCAGCGCGGAGTACAGTGTCGTCGTCTTTCCCGACCCGGTCGGCCCGGTCACGGGAAGCAATCCGAACGGCTTCTTGAGGTCGGCCCGCAGCAGCTCGACGTCGGCGGGGTCGATGCCCAACGAATCGAGCCGGAGGGCAACCCGCCCGCGGTCGAGTACCCGCAGCACCACGTCCTCGCCGTGGATCGTCGGAAAGGTCGACACCCGCAGATCGATTGATCTTGTGTCGACCTTGATCTTCGCTCGCCCGTCCTGTGGGAGACGACTTTCGGCAATGTCGAGCCCCGAGAGGATCTTGACGCGACTCATCAGAGCGGCCTGGAGGGTCTTCGGATAGGTCGCCCCATCCTGGAGGATGCCATCCACCCGATATCGGATCTGAACGCTTTCCTCGAGTGGCTCGATATGGATGTCTGTCGCGCCGAGCGCGACCCCACGCTTGATGATCCCGTCGGCGTGCTCGGCTGCCGTCGCGCCGAGTTCCACGGTTACGATTTGCCGCGTGATTTGCGCCGGGAGGCCAGCCAGCGCCGCGGTGGACTGACGGGGCTGGACAGCAGGAATAGCCATCCCGACCACTGAGGGGCGGCCTGCCCAGCTCGGGCGGGCTACTGCCGCAGGCGGATCGAGCGCCAAAATCTGGGCCGACTGACGGCCACCCCCACTCGCGCCATAGTGGAGCTCAACCAACTGCCCGATCAACGCCGGGTCTCCCGTGACAGTCCGGATCTGGCGTCCGCCCGATCGCTCCAGCGAACGAATGACGCCGATGTCGAACGGATTGCTCATCGCCACGATCAATGCACGACCTTCCGCTCGTAGCGGCACGAGGTTGTGGGCGCGCGCGACCTGAGCGGGAACGAGTGCGATGACCGCCGGTTCAACCCGAAGCTCGCCAGCCTCGAGGAACGGAATGTCAGCGTCCTTGGCGAGTGTACGGACAAGATCGAGCTCGCTGATGTACCCGAGGGCGACGAGCGATTCTCCGATCCGCTCTCCGGTGGTGTTCCGCCGGGCCAGCGCCTCGTCGAGCTGGGCGACGTTGATCAGCCCAGCCTCCACCAGAGATTCTCCGAGCCGAATTCTGCGTGACATTACGTATAGACGCCCGGGCCGGGAAGGGTCGGAATGCCGAGGACTAGCGGGACCGTGGCTTCGATGCCTTGACCGGGGCGAGCGCTACGGCGATCGCGAACAGGTCCCGCTGCGATTGGCCTTTGTCAAGCATGCCGATTGCCTGGCGCAGTGGAGCGTCGTACTGCAGATCGCGGCGCTTTGCTGTCGAATCGCCATGCGCGAAGCGGGCGACGCGCTGTTCGAGCGTTCGGTCGACGTATCGTTGCGCGGAATCGAAGAGCTTCTTTTCGATGACCGCGCCCTTCGCCTGGAGCCTGCTGTAGAAATCCTCACGCCACGCTGGCTGGACGGTGAACCCCGGCTGAACTTGCTTCGACAGTTCGAGGCCGTATTCGTACAGCACCAGATAAAACACCTGACTCTTCGGGGCGATCGTGCGAACGAACTGCTGCTCGGCCGTCGTCAGCGTATCGCCATCGACTATAAGGTCGGGTGTGATGCCGCCACCACCATAGATGGTCCGGCCGGCGTCGGATTTGTACGCGGGACGGTTGCGTTTGGTCACGTCTGTCTCGTTAGTATCGGGCCCATCGTCGACAATCCGGCCGTCGATGATCTTTCGTTCGCGCTGTATCGATCGCCCGCTCGGCGTGTACCACTTCGCGGTCGTCAGCTTGAGCGCATAACCGCCGTCGAGACTGTAAACCGACTGAACGAGCCCTTTGCCGAAGCTGGTTTCGCCAAGAATGACGGCACGGTCGTGATCCTGAAGGGCGCCCGCGACAATCTCTGAGGCCGAGGCCGTGCCAGGGTCGGTGAGGATGATCAGCGGAGTGGTTGCGATGATCGGCGCCGCGTCTGAATCGAAGTCAGTGGAATCCCCGCGACCGCGGACACTGAGAATTCGCTGCCCAGACTTCAGGAACAGCTTCGAGATGGCCAGGCTCTGGTCGAGAATGCCGCCGGGGTTACCGCGAAGATCGAGAATGATTCCCTTGGCCCCATCGGCGGTCAGCTTCTTGATGCCGGCCGCCGTCTCTTCGGCGGCGTTCTCGTTGAACACCTCGAGGGGCAAGTAGCCGATCTTGCCGTTGAAAACGAGTGTGTACGGCACCGCTGGAACGTGGATCAGGGCGCGGGTGAATTTGAGGTCGATTGGCAGCCCGACGCCGGGTCGACCGAATCGAACGTTTACGCGAGTTCCTGGCGTTCCGGTGAGAAATTCGGACACCTGCGACAGATTCCACCCGCGCGTCGACGCTGTGTCGACCTGAATGATTCGATCGCCTTCGCGAACACCGCCACCTTCAGCCGGCGTGTTTCGATAGACCTTGCTGACGGTGATCGAGCCCTGTTGGTCCTCGATCAACATGCCGAGTCCGCCGTACCGCCCGCCCGTACGGGTGTTGAACTGCTTGACGTCGCGCGGAACGAGGAGCTCGCTGTACGGATCGTTCAACTCGCGGACCAGACCGTGAGCGGCCTTTTCGAACAGCTTGTTATCCGTAAGCGTATCGACGTAGCGGTTCGATACAAGCTGGAGGACCTGCTGGAGCAGAAGCGTCCCTTCTTGAGTCGATTTCGACTGGAGCAAGAAGCCACTGGCGACGACCGCGACTGCGACAACGGTGCCAAGAAGCGCGAACTTTCGTATTCGGGCCATCGGACGGTCTCTTCCTGAAGGTGTGATGCAAACATAGTGCGGCCCCGACGCACCATGCCAGCACCGGAAGCTAGGCGGCCGGACTGACCTCGGTTCGGTTCTGCGCGGATCGGTCGAGCTGTCTCAGGAGCGCTTTCCACGACACGGCCAAACCAGAGCGAAAGCGTTTTCGTGTCAAACGGAGGCCGTCGGGCGCCACAATGAGCGTGAAATGCTCGCCGTCGATCTCGATTTCGCGGCGTATCGGTTTTTCGAGCTTGGTGGACATGAACGGATATACACGACCGCGGAGAAAATAGTGCCAGCGGTAACGGTGCTCAGTCGTCGGTACGGCGAGGGCCACGGGGGGCGATCACATAGTCGACGAACCACTCCCGCTGATGCTGCCGGAAGGCCGTCGCCCGAAGGACGCCAGCGGACTCGAGCATCAGATGAGCGGGGTGCAGCACGCGCTGAAGGTGCGACGGAAAGCGCTGGATGAGCGGCAGTTGCTCGCGGAGGCGGTCAAGTGACACACGCCACGTCACCATGTCGTCCGCGCGCGCGACCTCGATCAGGCGGTACAGCCGCCGCGCAACCGGAGACTGGAGGGCGAGATACGTCTGTATTGATAGCGCAATGGAGTTGCGGCCAGCGAGGTGCTCGCGGATGGTCGCCGACAGGGTGACGCGAGCGACCCCCGGATCCGGCGACGCCGCAGCCGGAAACAGAGGCAGCTGATCTCGCTCGGCAAGTCGCCGACGCTCGACGGCCGCGAGACTGACGATGGTGAAATTCTTCGTCTCGTGCGGGGTGTCATCGGTGCCCGGAGTCGTGCATTCGATTGTGGTTCGCTCGAGTCGAGTCAGGGCCGCCCTGAGTTGTTCATAAGTGCGACCGTCAACCCGCCGTCCCATGGAGCGAAGGAACGCATGGAGGGTGAACGTGATCAGACCGTCACGCGGGGTTCCGCCCTCTCGGTAGCGACGCATCAGCTCGACATAGACGTCTTGGTCAAACGTGCCCGGAAGGCGCTCACCGGGGGCCGGCAGGACGCGCCACCGGGTTTGATCATCAGCTACGAACCCTAGGGCACCATCTTCGGCGGAGTCGCTGAGTCGAAATACCGGCACCTGCTCGAGCCACTTATCCAGGTAGGCGGTGCGCGCCGGTGCTCGGCGGCGTGCGACGACGGTCATGCGGAGAAGGTGGACCCGTACGTGAGCCCGGGCAAGCTATCGAGCGCCCAACCTCAGCACTTGGCCGGTTACTGCCAGTGAAGCATCGGAACACAAGTACGCCACCGTCGCGCCGACGTCTTCGCGCTCGACGAATCTGGCCCCGTCATCCATCGACGCGGAATTTGCCGCAGTCCGGATAGCGCCTGGGGCAATAACGTTGGCCCGGATTCCACTCGTTCGCTCTTCTTGTGAGATCGCTCTTGCGAGCGCAATGACGCCAGTTTTAGCAACAGCATAAGCAGCTACATGAGACAGTTTCGCGCCAGGCAAGGCAGATTCAGAGGAAAGAAAGACGATTGATCCTCCCTTCGTCCGAAGCAAGGGAATCGTTCCACGGCCCACCAGGAATGCCGTCCGGAGGTTGATCGTCAACTGGCGTTCCCAATCAGCAACCGTGGTGTCCGCAACCGGTCCGGTCGCGGCAAAACCGCCGGCCATGTGAACCACGGCGTCGAGTCGTGGACCGTGACGGGTAACGATCTCTTTGATCAGCCCAGCCACCGCGCTGTCGTCGGCCAGGTCGCACGCGTATGCGCTCGCGACTCCACCGATTGTCCGAATCGCGTCAGCTCGCGCGCCAACGGCCTCGACGGTGCGGTCGACCAGGATCAGCTCAAACCCATCGGCAGCCAGCCGCGCGGCAACCGCTTCGCCAACCTGCCCTTCGCGGCCAACGCCGGTCAGAAATGCCAGTTTCACGCGAATAATCATACCGATGGGGGGGAGGCCCGGTCTAGAAAACTCGGGCAGGAGGGGATCCGGGCTGACTCGGCTCGCGGCTGGCGGCTATCGTGCTACGTACTCGGCTGTCGGCGCGGCGGGCGGCTCTCGGCACAGCGCCCGGCGATCCACAGCTCTATTAGCCCGGTCCGCGCCTTCGGCCGGTAGCTGATATCCGGTCGCCACGCGGAGGGCGGTTAGCAGGACCGGTAGCCGCCTGCCGGCGCCGACAGCCGAGTAGCTGTAGCACGATAGCCGCCAGCCGAGAGCCGAGCCCGTTCAGGTTCCGCCTCCCAGAAACACTATCGTCCGCGGCCGAGCGCCGAGCGTACCGCCTCTCGCATTGCCAAGACTGTATCGTCGCCCGCGTTCGTCGAATCGTCACGGACATGGAGTTCGACGCCGTCGGCGACGATGATCCGGCGCCAAGAATACGGGATGTCGCCGTCTGCGTTTACACGTCGGGTCTCGGCGGTTGCGCCAAGTGCCGCCGCCAGGGCCGTCGCGACGCGACGCTCAAGCGCGTCGCCTGTGATCTCAGCCATTTCGCGCTTGATCGTTTCGAGGGTCGCCCCTTCACGCTGGCGAATCTTCACCGAAAGCAGTTGTAGAAAATGGCGATAGCTATACGTCGCCGAGGTTCCAGTGCCGTCGGGCCGATCGAGAAGCCCGTTGGCGACGTAGTAGCGAATCGCGCGTGCGCTCGGCGCGGCGCGGGCGGACGCATTCGTCGGGCGAACACCAACGGAGTCGACGAGACCCGAGATGTGTGACGCCAGCCCACGCGCGTTCCACGGTGCGTGTCGACCGTGCGCACGAAGGAGCCCAATCGGAGTTTCGGTCATTTGACTGGCGGAGAAATCGGGAGGCGAACTGTCACGATCAGCGGCGCATCATCACTATGATGATCAACGAGTTCGCCGCCGTGGGCGACGACCGTGCGATTGGCGAGCGCCGCGATGAATGTCGGTCGCTCGTAGTCTCCGCTGGCTGGCTTCGCGGTTGTCGTCGACGCGCCGGCCACGGAGATCGTCGAACGCCAGCGACTCTCGGAATCGATCGATGACCGGATCTCGAGGTCCACTCCGGACCGCCCGCGGGCGATTGCATGATGAATGATTCGCTCGAAGGCTCGAGTCATCTGCCCCTCGTCGACGAGACACGCCGCGCCCGCCAGTGAAGGCGTGTGCGTCAGCACGACGGAGTTTGCTTCGAGTGCGCCGCGCATGTTGGCCACGACGCCGCGCCAGATCTGGTCGGGGTCGATCGACGTGACACGGGGAGGCACTTCCGTCGCATACTCGGAGAGCGCTTCATGCAATGCACTCAAACGCTCCGACTCTTGCAGGATTCTGCCGAGGCTTTTCTCGGCGACAGGATCCTGCGGCACGGCGTAACGAAGCAGTTGCGCAGCCGATGTCACTCCCAGAACTGTCGAACGAATTTCGTGTGCGATCAAGCCGGCGAGCGATTCCATCGCGCGGACGCGTTCGCGGGCGACAAGCCGGCGGAGCGCAGCGGGCGAGTCGGGGAGGGCGACGGTCGGCGATGACGAGTCGGTCATGTGTCCAAGCTACGGCCACCCCAGACGAAGCGAAACGGCGGAGCGAGAGTTCGCGCCGCCGTTTCAAGTATACAGACTGCCACGAGTACTATCGGCGTTTCTTGCCACCCGACTTCTTGCCGGCCTTCTTACCGGCCTTCTTACCGGCCTTTTTGCCGGACCCGGATTTCTTGGCACCGCCTTTCTTCGCTGCTTTTTTCGAGGCTTTGCCACCCTTTTTGGGGGCAGACTTCTTGGCGGCTTTCGCGGGCTTCGCCGCCTTTTTCGCTACCGCCTTCTTTGGCGGCGCTTCCTTCTTCGCTGGCGCAACTTTTTTCGCCGTTGCCGCCGCCGATGCCTTCGTCGGAGCGGCTCCCGCCATGGCCGACGCCGGCTTTGGGGCTGGGGTCGGCTTCAGAGGAGCGGCTGCCGCGGCCGACGAACTCTTAATGCCACCACCGCGCCCAGCGCGCACCGGCATCAAGCCCACGTCGTCGTCATCTTCGTCAACCACCTCGACGACCGCCGGAACCTCATCGTCGTCGTCGTCAGAGTCGTCGGTGCTGTCCCAGAGGTCGTTGGAGTCGTCCTTGTGGGTCATCCACCCGCCGTCTTCCTCGTCGTCGCCGTCGTAGCTCGCGCCGCCCCCGCCCCCGCCGCCGCCGCCACCCGTGTAACCGACATCATCGGCTTCATCATCTCGATCGGAGAATCGAATCTCCTCATGCAACTCGTCTCTCTGCATGCCCCCCCCTTGAGCAAATTGTGCCGCGGTTCATCAGCCGCAATCACGGCATGCCGCCGTGCGGTGTCGATACGAATCTGATCTCGCGAGCGCGCGATGCGCAGACCCCATTCTTCACCCCCCCTGATACAATCGGCGGGCGCGAAGGTCAATAGAATCGAGTCGCGACCGGGAGGGTAGTGGGTGACGAGTCCGTTCGACTCAGTCCCCGGCCGCCGGTTGCGGTGCTGGTTGCGGCGCGACAACGGGCACCTGCCCACGGCTCCGGAGCCATTGAACCCCGTCGTCGAGAATGGTGTAGACGACGGGCACGACGAACAGGGTCAGCAAGGTGGAGGTAATCAGTCCGCCAATGACCGCCCGGGCCATCGGAGCCCGTTGCTCCGACCCCTCGCCAAGTGCCAGAGCGAGCGGGATCATGCCAAAAATCATCGCGACCGTGGTCATGATGATCGGCCGGAGTCGGATTCGAGCCGCCGACAGCAGGGCGTCACGGCGTTGAAGCCCACGTCCTCGCTGCTGATTGGTGAAGTCCACGAGCAAGATGCCATTCTTGGTGACCAGCCCCATCAGCATGATCACGCCGATCATGGTCATGACATTGATGTTTCCCTTTGTTATCAACAGGGCGAGCGCGACGCCGAGAAAGCTGAGTGGCAGCGCAAGCATGATTGC
>Ga0315281_10001438_pt1 | contig 35112 bp, 42 predicted proteins | sample YL17G07_0_MG_FD_204540 | JGI IMG/M metagenome (GOLD analysis project Ga0315281, IMG submission 204540) | Sediment microbial communities from Yellowstone Lake, YNP, Wyoming, USA - YL17G07_0 | ecosystem: Environmental > Aquatic > Freshwater > Lake > Sediment | place: USA: Wyoming | collected...
GCCACGGTATCCACTCCTTCGGCGATGGCGCGAGCGCGAGCTTTCTCGGCGGCGCGGTTTCGCGGCGCGGTTCCTGCCAATGCTACTTGAGGGGGTTGCGGCGGCCCTCTGTACCGATTGGGACAAAAGGGGTCGGGTTGTTGGGCTTTCCGTGCCCGGGGGGCGCTGGCGAGGCCGCCGCTTCGCTACTCTGCGGTTGATGCGCTCATCAGAGGACGATCTCATCGCCGCGATACGCAAGGTGGCCGGAGCCGGCCCGGGGGTTCTCGTGGGGATAGGCGATGACGCGGCGGTCGTCGAGACTGGCCCGGGTTCCGTCGTTCTCACAACCGATGTGCTGGTGGAGGGGGTGCACTTCTCGCTGCCCTCGATCTCGGCCAGGGATCTCGGCTACAAGGCCGTGGTCGTGAACGTCTCCGATATCGCTGCGATGGCCGCAAGTCCGCGCTACGCCCTCGTCTCCTTGTCCCTGCCGTCCCAGGCCGAGGAGTCCTGGGTGATCGAGCTCTATGGGGGCATGAAGACGGCTTGCGACGAGTACGCGCTTTCTTTGGTCGGTGGCGACCTGAATCGAAGCGGGGAGCTTTCGATCGCGGTAACGATCGCGGGCGAGGTCGCGCCCGGGCGCGCCATTCTGCGCTCCGGCGCGGTCATGGGCCACCGGATCGTGGTGACGGGGGCGCTGGGCGCGTCTGCCGGAGGGCTGGTCGTGGAGCGCTCGGGTGACCCGTCGGCTATCGCCTCTGAATGGGGGAGAGGCCTCGTTGCGGCTCACCAGCGCCCGGTCGCCAGGGTCGGAGAGGCTCGAACCCTCGCCGCCGCCGGCGCCAGCGCGATGATGGACGTCTCCGACGGCTTGGCTCTGGACCTTTCCCGTATGTGCGCCGAGAGTGGTGTCGGCGCTCGGCTCGAGACCGATGCGCTCCCCGTTTCACCTTGGCTAGCGCAAGCGGCGGGTGCGTTGGATCTGGATCCGCTCCGCCTCGCGTTGACCGGCGGCGAGGACTACGAACTGCTTGCCACGCTCCCTGGGTCGTCCGTGAAGGAGGCGGCTGCCACCCTGCGTGAACGCTTCGGCGTGGCGCTTACCGATGTCGGCGAGATAACCGCAGCGGGGATGATGGCGGTCGGCGCCGATGGAACCGAAACGCCACTCGTTGCCGAAGGGTGGGATCACTTTGCCTGATACCTTGCGTTACGTCCCTCGGGCATTGTCGATCGCCGGCTCCGATTCCGGAGGGGGCGCCGGCATCCAGGCCGACCTGAAGACGTTCTCCGCCCTGGGTGTGTACGGGATGACTGCCGTCACCGCGGTTACGGTCCAGAACACCCAGGGAGTGTCGGGGTACCAGGAGATCTCCTCCGATGTCGTCGGGGCGCAGATAAGGGCCGTGGCCGACGACATCGGCGTCGATGCGGCCAAGACGGGGATGTTGGCGTCGGCTGGCATCATCCGCGCCGTCGTCGGGGCCGTCGCAGCGGGCGGCATCCCTTTCCTAGTAGTAGACCCCGTGTTCGTCTCGAAGCACGGCCACCCGCTGCTCCAGGAAGACGCTATCGGTGCCTTGCGAGACGAGCTTCTTCCTTTGGCCACGCTGGTGACACCGAACACGCACGAGGCCGCAGGTCTCACGGGTTCGGAAGTCGAGACTCGAGACGACATGGAACGAGCCGCCCACTCGATCCTGGCGATGGGTCCGGAAGCCGTTCTCGTCAAGGGCGGGCACATGGGAGGCGACATCGCCGCGGACCTGTTCTTCGACGGGAACTCGTTGGAGTGGATGGAAGCCGAACGCATCGCTACTGCGAACACTCACGGGACGGGTTGCACCCTGTCTGCGGCCATCACCGCCCATCTGGTCGATGGCATGGACCTGGCGTCAGCTGCCCGGGCGGGGAAGGCATTCGTGACAGAGGCCATCAGGCACTCGCTGGCGGTTGGGAAGGGGATCGGCCCGGTGAACCCCCTTTGGCAAACGCTACCGCGGTCGGGGAAGGCGAGCTAGGTGCGGACCACCTTGCCAGCCTTCAGGCACTTGGTGCAGACGTTCACGCGCTTCGGGGTGCCGTTCTCGACCGTGCGCACTCGCTGCACGTTCGGCTTCCACTGACGCGGGGAGCGCCTGTGGGAATGGGAGACCTGCATCCCGAAGAACGGGACCTTGCCGCAGACGTCGCACTTGGCTGCCATAGGGCATCGATGCTATCAAACGCCCGACGGGCTGGGTTCGGGGGCGCCCAGGGTCATCTGTATCCCCCGTCCGAGCTGGTCCGCCGAGATGCCTCCCTCCCAATCGGAGACCTTCACTCCCCGGGCATCGTAGAAGACGGTATCCGGCTGGCCCAGGTAGCCCAGATGGTTACGCGCGTCGCCGTTCGGAGATGGGTCGAACACGCTGGGGTAGGGGAGGTCGAATTGGAGGACATAGCGACGTCCCGCTTCCTTCGTGTCGAGGATGTCCACCCCGACGAACTGGACCCGACCGTCGTACTTCTGAGCGGCGGCTGCTAGCAGTGGAGCCTCCTCCCTGCAGGGTGTGCACCAGGAACCCCAGAAGTTGACGACCACCGGGGTTCCCTTCAGCTGGGCGAGCAGCTGGTCGAACTTGGCGGGATCGAAGTCCGGGAAGGCGAGAGCGTCGGTAGGCAGCAGAGGCGCGGTCGTCGCGTTGAAGGCTGGCACCGGGGAACTGGGCGGGGCAGAGGAAGACCCGCCACCCGAGGAACATGCCGAAAGGATCAGCGTCAGTACGAGCGCCGCTTTCGAGATTCGGCCGGAGGTCATCACTACCATGGTAGGGCCCATACCGAGAAAGCCCCGAGGAAGCCGATGCTCTCCCCTTCATCCCCCATCTTTGAGATAGACGCCAAGATCGCGGGTCGCCGCATGGGCGGTCGCAACAAGGGCGTGCGTCCGACAGCGGCGGAGGCGCTTGAAGACGGCTTGCAGATCGCGTATGTGCGCCAACTCCTCCACCACTACCCGCGCAGGTACATCGACAGATCCGCCGTGGCCACCATCGGGGACCTGAAAGTGGGCCAGGAGTCGACCGTGATCGCGACGGTCAAGAAGGTCACCTCGCGACAGACTCGCCAGCGCAGGGCGATGGTGACGGTCACGTTGTACGACGGGACCGGTTACCTGGACCTCACATTCTTCAACCAACCGTGGACGGCGAACACCTACAAGGAAGGGCAGGAGCTTGCCGTCTCCGGCGTCGTCAACATGTACCGCGGGCGCCTTCAGGTGCAGAACCAGGAGGTCGAGCTTCTCGGCGGTGCCGCCGGTACGGGTGCCGAGACCGTTCACACGGGGCGGATAACGCCCATCCACCCCGCGACAGACGGAGTGTCCACGCGGACGATCCGCGATCTGGTCTGGCGCGCCCTGGAGCAGTTGCCCGAGCTTGCGGATCCGCTGCCGCCTGAGGTCGTTGGTGAGGAGGAGCTCTCGTCTTTCGATGCCGCGGTGCGGGCCATCCACTTCCCGGAAACCGAAGCCCACCGTGCCGCAGCGGAAGAGAGACTCAAGTTCGACGAGCTGTTCATGCTCGAGCTGGGCGTTGCGTTTCGCAAGCGCAGGGTTGAGGCGGCGACGCTCGGCGTCGCGCATGAGCGCGACGCCGAGCTGGTAAGCAGGTTCATGTCATCGCTCCCGTTCGAGGCGACGGGCGCCCAACTCCGCGCCGTTGAAGAGATCTCCGGCGCGATGACAAGCCCCTGCCCCATGAACGTGCTGCTCCAAGGCGACGTCGGTTCCGGCAAGACGATGGTGGCGCTGTGTGCGGCGGTGACCGCGGTCGCTTCCGGGCACCAAGCGGCGATCATGGCGCCGACGGAGGTGCTGGCTGGCCAGCATGGGCGAAGCGTCGCCGCTCTGCTGGACGGGATCGGGGCGCGCGACCTGACGGACACCGCAGCGCTGGGACGCGACGATGGCCAGGCCTCTCTATTGGACGATTCGGACAGCGACGAACCGACCATGACGTATGCGGTCTTGGCCGCCTCGGTAGCGGGGAAGGGTCGTGAACGCGTGTTGGCCGGTCTTGCAGACGGGACCGTGGATCTGGTCGTCGGTACGCACGCTCTGGTTCAAGAAGGCGTCGCCTTCAAGGATCTCTCCCTCGTCGTCATCGACGAGCAACACCGGTTCGGTGTGCACCAGCGCATGGCGCTCAAGAGCAAGGGCTCGGATCCAGATGTCCTGATCATGACGGCTACTCCCATCCCGCGGACATTGGCGCTCACTTACTACGGGGACCTGGACGTGGTCGTTCTGGACGAGATGCCGAAGGGCCGCCAGCCGATCGAAACGCGCGTACTGCGAACCACCGCCGATCGCAGCAACGCCTACGAGCTGATCCGCGACGAGGTATCCGCCGGAAGGCAGGCCTTCGTCGTGTGTGCGGCCATCGACGAGGGCAACAAGGCAGACGTCAAAGCTGCCGAGAAGGAAGCAGAGCACCTCGCGACGGAGGTATTCCCGGACCTGCGGGTTGATCTGCTGCACGGCCGGATGAAGTCCGCCGACAAGGACCGCGTCATGGAGGAGTTCAGAACCGGGGCCTGTGATGTTCTGATCGCGACGACCGTCGTCGAGGTGGGTGTGGACGTGCCGAACGCGACGGTGATGCTCGTCGAGAATGCCGAGCGCTTCGGTCTCGCGCAGTTGCACCAGCTCCGGGGGCGCATAGGCCGTGGAGCCCACACTTCGTTCTGCCTGTTGTCGGACCACGGTGGGCCCAACAATGAGATCGCGGCCGCAAGGCTCGCGGCGATGGTCCGCACGACCGACGGCTTCGAACTGGCCGACGAGGATCTCAGGCTGCGCGGGGAGGGGACCCTGTTCGACGTCAAGCAGTCGGGCCTTCCGGACCTGAAGTTGGCCCGACTGGCCGAGGACATGGTTCTGGTGAAACGGGCACGCGCGCGAGCATTCGCCGTGATCGACGGGGATGCGGCGCTGATCGACCACCCCGACCTGCTGACAGAGCTACAGGCACGATTCGAGCGCTCGGTCGACTGGTTGTTCCACTCTTGATGGCGTGACCTTGTCGGTCGGCCGGGCGTGAAGCACAATTGACTCTCGCCGGGTTCGCATAGACCCCTCCTACGAAGGACGCTCTTGATGACCGCTGCCGAAGACTCATCCGCCGCCGCAGAGGTTGACCAGAGGCCCGCCGTCGAGACTTCCGGATAGCGCTCGTGAGGATCATCGCGGGAACGGCTAAGGGTGTTCGTCTGGGTCCGGTTCCGGCCGGAACCCGGCCGGTCTCCGACCGCGCCCGCGAAGGCCTCTTCTCCTCGCTGGCCGCCGAGATCGCCGGAGCGCAGGTTCTCGATCTCTTCGCTGGGACCGGGGCGATGGGCATAGAGGCGCTCTCCAGGGGCGCGGCTCACGCCACCTTCGTGGAGAGGGAGGCGGTGGCCACTCGGGCCATCCGCGAGAACCTGGATAGGACGGGCGTGGGGGATAGGGCCCGGGTCGTGAAGAGGTCCGTCGCGGTCCACCTCGGGACCGGGGTTCAGCCTGCCTCCCTGGTGCTGTTGGACCCCCCCTATGCGATCCCGATAGCCGAGTTGTCGCAGGTAGTGGCCCTATTGGCCGGAAACGGGTGGCTTGATCCACAGGGCTGGACGGTGGCTGTGACCAGGTCTGCCAAGGGTTACATGCCTGTCATTCCTGTAAACTGGGCCCTTGCCAAGCGCCTCGACTACGGCGATACCCTCGTAGCCCTGTACCGGGAGGTCTGATGGGCCCCACAGCCCTCTGTCCGGGAACCTTTGACCCCGTGACCAACGGTCATCTCGACGTCATAGAAAGAGCCAGCCAGCACTTCGACCTGCTCGTCGTCGGTGTTCTCGAGAACCGTTCCAAGGACCCGCTGTTCTCCCTCGACGAGCGTCTCCGGATGTTGCGGGAGTCCGTAGCCGGTTTCGGCAACGTGGAGGTCACGAGTTTCGCCGGGTTGCTCGCAGATTTCGCCAACGAGCGCGGGGTGAGCGTGATAGTCAAGGGGCTACGGGCGGTCTCGGACTTCGAATACGAACTCCAGATGGCGCAGATGAATCACCGCTTGGCCGGCATCGACACGTTCTTCATCTCGACGAATCCCGTTTGGTCGTTCCTTTCCTCCGCCCTCATCAAAGAGGTTGCTCGGTTCGGAGGAGACGTGAGCGAACTCGTGCCGCCCCACGTGCTGGCGCGCCTGACGGAGAAGCTCGGGAGGTCGTAGTGGCCGATCTGGCGACGCGGATAGAGCAGCTCGAGGAGATGGTCACCCAGGCGAAGGCGATGCCGCTTTCCTCTTCCGTCCTCATCAATCGCGAGGAGCTCCTCGAAGCCATCGACGACATGCGGAAGCTGCTCCCAGAAGAGATCAAGCAGGCCAAGTGGGTCGTGAAGGACCGCGAGGAGCTCCTGGCGAAGGGCCGTGAGCGCGCCGAGCAGATCATCGAAGACGGGCGCAAGGAACAGTCGCGCCTGGTGGCGGAGCATGCGGTCACCGAGGCCGCGGAGGACGAGGCCCGCCGCCTCGTCGCCGATGCCGAAGAACAGGCACACCGCGTTCGCCGGGAAGCCGACCAGTACGTCGACTCCAAGTTGGAGCAGATGGAATCGGTCCTGCGCCGATCCGCCGAGAGCACGGAGCAGGCTCGTGAGGGGATCGCGCGGGCGACCGAACAGGTCTCGCGCGGCCGTCGTCACCTTCGAGGGGAGGACGCGTGATGGGACCCATCGATGTCAGCGAGCTCCTGGACTCCGTCGGCGCATACCGAGACGTCAGGCTGAAGGAGTCCGTCGACGGGCTGAAGCTAGGTCTAGTTGAGATAGTCCTGCCGGTGGTGGCCGTCCTTCGTCTGGAGAACGTCGAAGACGGTGTTTTCGTGAGCGGCCGCCTGAGCGGGCGGGCCGAACTGACCTGCGCTCGCTGTCTCAAGCCGTTCGAGGACGATTTCGGGGTAGACGTCGGGGACATGTTCTCTTCCGACCCGGGCGACGACGACTACGAGATCTCGGATCTGGGTTCGATCGATCCGGAGCCGATGGTCCGAGACGCGGTACTCCTTGCCATGCCTTTCTCCCCGCTTTGTCGGGAGGACTGCAGGGGACTGTGTCCGCGCTGCGGCGGCGACAGGAATCTGAAGGAGTGTGAGTGCCCCGAACAGGCGGCCGACCCGAGGTGGGCGGTCTTGGAGAAGCTGGTCGACAACAGCAGCAACTAGGAGGTAGCGGAGATGGCGGTACCCAAAAGGAAGAAGAGCAAAGCCCGGAGTGCTCAGCGCGAGGCGAACTGGAAGGCCCAGGCGGCGACGTACTCGGACTGTCCGCAATGCCGGCAGCCGAAGCTGCCGCATCGGGTGTGCGGAAACTGCGGCTATTACGCGGGTCGCCAGGCGATAGAGGTCGACTAGTTGGATCTCGCATCGACGATCGGGGTGGCTTTCGAAGACTCTGAGCTTGCCCGGCTGGCACTTGTCCACCGTTCGTACGCATTCGAGAACTCGCTGTCGGAGACGAACGAGCGGCTCGAGTTCCTGGGCGACGCCGTGTTGGGCCTGGTCGTGACCGATCTCGCCTATCGAGCGTTCCCCGGCCTTCCGGAGGGAGACCTCGCGAAGCTTCGCTCCTCGACGGTGAACATGCACGCCCTCGCCGAGGTGGCGCGACAGCTCGGTCTCGGAAACCTCGTGCTGCTGGGTCGCGGCGAGGAGATGAGCGGCGGCCGTGAGAAGACGAGCATCCTCGCCGACGCTCTGGAAGCTGTCCTCGGCGCCGTGTACCTGGACCGAGGCTCCGATGCGGCTTTCGCCCTGATCGAGCGCCTCTTCTTCCCTCGCATGGTCATGTACGTGAGCGGAGACGGTGGCCGCGACTTCAAGACGACTCTGCAGGAGATGGCTTCGCAAGAGATGGGCGCGATGCCGGACTACCGCACCACCGAGCGCGGCCCGGATCACCAGAAGGAGTTCAGCGCCACGGTCTATCTCGACGGAGAGCTTTGGGGACAGGGAGAGGGCCGGTCCAAGAAGGAAGCGGAACAGCAGGCCGCGCAGCAGGCATGCGACAAGCTCGCGACCCGACACCATGCGGCAAAGGGGGGCTGAGTGGAACTGCCCGAGGTGGAAGTTGTTCGCCGCGATCTCGAGAAGGAAGCCGCGAGTCTGAAGATCAAGGACGCCGAGGTGAAGGCGACGCGGAATGCCAAGCGCATCATCCGCCGCCACAAGACACGCAAGGAGTTCACGGACACGCTGGCCGGGCGGAAGATCGGCCGTGTCGAGCGCCGCGGCAAGTACCTGCTCTGCTTCCTCGATTCCGATGACGCGCTGGTCATCCATTTCGGCATGAGCGGTCAGCTTGTTCGTGGCAACAAGCGGCAGCCGCTTCCGCCTCATACCCACGTCGTGATCAACTTCACCCAGAAGGGTGACCTTCGCTTCATCGACCCACGGACGTTCGGCGAGATGTTCGTGACCAAGGTGGACGATCTCGGCAAGGTGAAGGAACTGGCGCACATCGCCATCGACCCGCTCGAGAACACCTTCACCTGGCAGGCGTTCGGCGAAGCCATGGCTGTGCGCTCGGCGAAACTGAAGACCCTTCTGATGGATCAGAAGTTCCTGTCTGGCCTCGGCAACATCTATTCCGATGAGGTGCTGTTCGCGGCGGGGCTGCGCTACGACCGCATGTCGGACTCGCTGTCCTCTCAAGAGGTGAGGCGCCTCTACCGGGCCATGCAGGAGATCGTCCAGGACGCGATCCGCTATCGCGGGACCACGCTGGATGACATGGCGTTCGTAGATCTGTTCGGGAACCCCGGCGGGTATCAGCTGGAACTCAAGGCCTTCGCCCGCGCCGGCCTACCCTGTCGTCGCTGTCGGACGCCCATCCAGAGCGTGAAGATCTCGCAGCGCAACGCCTACTTCTGCCCGCAGTGCCAGTCGTAGCCCGACGCTAGCCGACCGCGACCATGCGCTCGATCGCTGCGCGCGCGCGATCGGCGATGTCTTCCGGCACCGTCACCCGGTGGACGCCTTCACGTAGCGCGTGAAGCAGCTTGTCCGGTGTGATCATCTTCATGTACTGGCAAACGGCATTCTCGTTTGCGGCGACGAAGTTTCCTTCCGGGTTCTCCTTGCGAAGCCTGTGGATGATGCCCGTTTCCGTCGCGATGATGAACTTGCCCCCCGGGTTTTGGCGGCTGTGCTTGATCATCTGACCCGTCGAGAAGACGTGGGTCCGGGCCTCGGGAAGCAGGCCGCACGAGACCATGTACATCATCGACGACGCACAGCCGCACTCGGGGTGAACCATCAGGTCGGCGTCGGGGTTGTTCTCGGCGATGGCCTGGATCTCCTCGGAGCCGATTCCGGCGTGGACGTGGCACTCGCCCATCCAGATCTGCATCTTGCGCCCGGTGACCTTCTCGACGTGTGCCCCGAGGAACATGTCGGGCAGGAACAGGATCTCCTTGTCTTCGGGGATGGTGTTCACAACCGCTGCCGCGTTCGAAGACGTGCAACAGATGTCGGTCTCGGCTTTCACCTCGGCGGTGGTGTTCACGTATGACACGACCACGGCATCTGGATGCTCGGCCTTCCAAGCCCGGAGTTGCTCGGCGTCGATGCTGGCGGCGAGGGAGCATCCTGCGGCGAGATCGGGGATCAGCACCCTCTTGTCGGGACACAGGATGGCCGCCGTCTCTGCCATGAAGTGCACGCCGCAGAAGACGATCTCACGTGCGTCGGTCTCGGCGGCCTTGCGGGCCAACTCCAACGAGTCGCCGACGAAATCCGCGGCGTCCTGGACCCACGGCACCTGATAGTTGTGGGCGAGGATGATCGCGTTGCGTTCATCGGCCAGACGGCGGATCTCTTCGAGCCATGTCTGGAAGTTGAGAACCGGTTCCGGGGCGAGCTTCGTGCTCATGGAACCAGCATAGTGGGGACGGGCGACAAGGAGTCCGTCGCGCATACAATCGAAGGATGGAACTTCCCTTCGACATCGATGACATCCTCAGGCGGACTCTCTCCGAGGATCTCGGTAGATCCGGAGACGTGACTTCCCGGGCCACGGTTCCGCCGGCGGAGCAAGCGCAGGGTCGGGCGGTGGCCCGAGCCCCCGGGGTGCTTGCGGGTATCAACGTGTTCCGGCGGGTCTTCGTGCTGCTGGATCCGGCCGTCGCGGTGTCGCCGTTGGTATCTGACGGAACCACGGTGGATGCCGGAACGGTGTTGGCCGAGGTGCGCGGCCCGGCGCGTTCGATACTCGGCGCGGAGCGGGTTGCGCTCAACATCCTCCAGCACATGTCGGGAGTGGCGACCCTCACGAGCAGGTTCGTCGACGCGTGCGAGGGCACAGGCTCGCGTGTCCTGTGTACCCGCAAGACGCTGCCGGGCCTGCGGTCGCTGGAACGCTACGCGGTGCAGGTCGGGGGAGGCAGTCTTCATCGCGGAGGACTGGACGACGGCGTTCTCATCAAGCGCAACCACCTTCGTATGGCCGGGGGAGTGGAAGAGGCCGTGGCTCGGGCCAAGGCCGGGGTTCCGCACACGCTGAAGGTGGAGGTCGAGGTGGAGACCCTAGAGGAACTCGAGCAGGCCATCGTCGCGGGGGCCGACGCCGTACTGCTGGACAACGCCGACCTGCCCACCATCGAACGCGCGGCCCATCTGCTTGAAGGCAGGATCCCCTTGGAGATATCGGGGGGAGTGAACCTCGAGACCATCGCCGACATCGCGGCCGTGGGGCATCTGCTCATCTCGATCGGCCGGCTCACGCATTCAGCCCCGGCCATGGACATCGCCCTCGAAGTTTCCCCCGCGTGAAGCGGGTTCATGTCTACGTTTCGGGTCGGGTCCAGGGAGTCTTCTTCAGGGCGGAGTGCGAACGGGTGGCGCGCTCGCTGGGCCTGGCTGGCTTCGTGAGGAACCTCCCCGATGGCCGCGTCGAGGCCGCCTTCGAGGGGCTCGACGCGGACGTAGATGCCGCGGTGGCCTGGTGCGGCCACGGGCCCGCGATGGCGTCCGTCGATGCCTGCGAGGCGACCACCGAGCCGCCCGCGGCGGAGTCCGGCTTCCGGATCAGGTAGCTATCTCGCCTCGCGCCACATCGTGTCGACCACCGGCCCACCGCCCGGGAGCGCGAACTCGCCGACCTTGCGGAATCCAACCGACTCATAGCGAGGCACGTTCCCGGGGTTCGTTGACTCCAGGTAGCTCGGAAGACCCTCACGGTCGACGAGTTCGAGGTTCTCGGCGAGCAGGGCCATGCCGAGCCCACGCCCACGGTGGTCGGTGTGCGTCCCGAGCAGGCTGAGGTAGTAGTGCCTCTCCTCGCGGGGATGGGATTCCGCGAAGAGCGCGAGCCCCTCGAGGAAGTAGCCGGAGTGATCTCCGATCAGCTCCCTGAGAAGGGGCTCCAACTCCTCTTCCTCCTGCGCGGTCAGCTCTTCGCCTCGCGGAGGTATCCAGAGGGTCGCGGCGCCGTCGTCGGGAGTCAGTCGGACCCACGGGTAGCGCATCGCGCTCGCCAGGTTGAACCGCCACCAGCGGCGCTGGGCCTCGTGGCGCGCCCCTTCATCCTCGACGGGGAAGGCCCACCCGCCCCACACCGGATCGCTCGCGAATGCCGTGGTCATGACGGCGGTGGCAGCATCGAGGTCGGCCTCGGTCACGGCGGGACGGCTCTCCAGGCTCATCGATGTCACCCCTCTCCCCAGCATCCAAGCACTTCGTCGCGCTCGGGTCGAGGCGCCTTCCGCGGGCCTCCCCGGGCCGCTCGCCGCCGTCGGGAGAGCCTGGGAGCCTGAATCCCATCGATGTGATTCTCGTGCTAGCATCAGTCCGATGTTCCTCCGATCGCTGACGCTGAAGGGCTTCAAGTCCTTCGCCGAGAAGACCACGCTCGAGTTCGCGCCGGGCATCTCGGTCATCGTCGGGCCCAACGGTTCGGGCAAGTCCAACCTCGTAGATGCCATCTCCTGGGTGCTGGGGGAGCAGGGCCCCAGGGCCCTTCGCGGTGGCCAGATGTCCGATGTCATCTTCGCGGGCAGCCCCAAGCGTGCCGCGCTCGGCATGGCAGAGGTCAAGCTGGTCATAGACAACGAGGCGGGCAAGATCCCCGTTCCGATGACCGAACTCGAGATCGGCCGCGCGGTCTTCCGCGCGGGCGATGCCGAGTACCGTATCGGCGGGCAGCAGTGCCGCCTGCTCGACATACAGGAGCTGCTTTCCGACTCGGGCATCGGCCGCGCGCTGCACACCGTGGTCGGCCAGGGACAGCTCGACGACGTGCTCACCGCCCGCCCCGAGGAGCGCCGCCAGTTCATCGAAGAGGCGGCCGGCATCGCCAAGCATCGTCGGCGGAAGGAGCGCGCCCAGCGGAAGCTGGGCGCGCTCGAACACGATGTGCTGAGGCTTCAGGACGTTCTTCTCGAACTCAAGCGCCAGCTGAGACCGCTGAAGGCGCAGGCCGAATCGGCGCAGCGCCACGAGAAGCTCTCGGCCGAAGCCGAGGAGGCGTCCTGGCGTCTCGCGGCGGCCAGACTGCGACTGTTGATGGAGGCGCGAGACGCCAAGCGGCCGGCCTGGGAACAGGGGATGGCGCTCCGGAGCGACGGGAAGAAGCGTCTCGAGGAACTCGACGCAACCATCGAACGATTCTCCGCGGGCCGCGAACGGGCGGGCCGCGAACTCGTCGAAGCCGAGGAGGCTCTGCGCGCCGCCGCGGCCCAGCTAGCAGGGGCTGATGCCGCGTTGCGCGAAGCCGCTGAGCGCGTGTCGGCGGCCAGGTCGAAGCTGGCGAACGAAGCCGCCCGTGCGGACCGTCTAAGGTCGCTCAAGGAAGACATCGTCCGGGCCGAGACGGCCCTGCGGGACACCGCCGTCGAACTCGAACAGCGCGAACACGAACTGGAGGCGGCCGAGGCTGAGTTCCGCCAGGCCGAGGAGATCCGCCGCGAAGCCGAGGAGGAGCGCCGTCGCCTTTCTGAGGAGGCCGCCGCTCATCGCGCCGAGATGGAGACGCTGCGCCGTTCGCTCGCGACCCACGAGCGCGAGCGTTCCCGCCTGGAAGAAGGCATGGCAGCCGCGCAGGCAAACGTGAACGCGGCCGCGCAGGAGCGCGCATCTCTCACGGAAGAGATAGCGCGATCGCAGGCGGAGTCCGCTCCGTTCGCCGAACGGCGCGCCGTCCTTGAGGGGGAACGTCACACCTTGGCATCCCGCGTGGCCGAGATCGAGGACACGCTTCGCAGGGCGATGTCGAAACGCGAAGTGCTGGAGGCGCGCCGCGCCGACGTTGACGAGACGCCGGGTTCGCGGTTCCTGCAGACCAATCCCGGCCGGGCCATCGGGCTGTTGCGCGATCTCGTCGAATCCTCCGATGAGTTCGCCCCCGCGCTTTCGGCCGCGCTCGGGCCCTACGCCGACGCCGTCGTATACGAGCGAGCGGAGACCGCTCTCGAAGATGTCGGCGGTGCCGACGGTGCCACGCTGGCTGCCGGCGACGCGTCGGGTGCGGCGCCCGCGCTCGGCGATTCGCATCGGGCGTTGATGCTCGAGGTCGGATGCGATCCGCGCGCGCGCGGCTTGCTCGAAGCCATCCTGTCCGAGACCTACCTGGTGGCCGACCTCGCGACTGCAGCATCGAAGCAGCGCCAGTATCCCGGTGCCCGTTTCGTCACGCGCGACGGTGTCTTGGTCGGTCGCGGCGTGATACGGACCGCCGCCGGGGCCGACACCAGGGCCCGCGCCATCAACGAGGAACTGGCCAACGTCGAGCGCGAGATCGCCCGCGCCAACCAGGAACTCAAACCGGCCCGCCAACTTCTCGACGCCGCGACCGGTGAGGCCGCTGGGCTCTCCGAGAGCATCGGTGAACTCGAGGCGCGCGTGGTTGCCGCGACGCTCCGGATCGGGGGTGTCGACTCGCAGCTGGCTTCCGGCCAGAAGGAAGTCGAGATGCTGACCCAGCGTCTCGTGGGCATGGACGACGCGGCCGAGTCGTGGCGCGCGGCTCTTGCCTCCGCGCCGGCTCTCACCATCGAGCTGCCGCCTCTGCCCTTGCGCCCCGAGGCTCCGGTGTCCGCGAGGGTCGCCGTCGAGACGATCAGGAGAGACCGCCTCTCGCACGAGGCCCGCCTCGAGCGTCTCCGTTCCGAGTACGACGCGCTGGGTGCCGAAACTCCGCAGTCGTTGCGTGCGGCGGCCGACGCCGCGGAGGAGGAACGAGAAGCGGCCGAGATCGCGCAACAAGCGGCGGCCGACGGTCATGGGAATGCTTCCGCGCGCCGCGAAGCAGCCGTGCAGGCCGAGCGCGACGCCACGAACGCCGAGACGGCGGCGAACCGCGAGTGGCGCGAGGCCGCTGCGGAGCTGGAGCGGCTGCGCGAGACCTACGAGGAAGAGGACCGCGCGCGCGGCGAGATCGAGCGGCGAATCTCCGAAGGAGAGCGCACGTTGAAGGAGGGCTACGGTCGCGACGCGCAGGAGGCGCTCGCGGCGCTCGCGGACACGGACACGGTCGCGGACCTCGAGCGACGGTCAGAAGTGGTGGCCCGTCGGCTGGCCCTGTTGGGCAGGGTGAACCTGTTGGCGACGGGCGAATTCGAGGTCGTTCAGCAGCGCCACGACTTCCTGATGCGTGAGCTGGACGACGTGAAGAAGGCCCGCCGCGATCTTCTCGAGGTAGTCCGCCGTGTCGACGACGAGGTGATCGCCCTCTTCGATGCCGCGTTCCGCGACGTCGCGCGCGAGTTCGAGGCGATGTTCAAGGAACTCTTCCCGGGGGGCGAGGGCCGATTGGTTCTCACCGACCCAGCGAACCTGCTCGAGACCGGCATCGACGTCGAGGCGCGGCCCGGGCGCAAGCGTGTCAAGAGGCTGTCACTGCTCTCGGGCGGAGAACGCGCACTGACCGCGCTCGGTTTCCTGTTCTCGATCTTCAAGGCGCGGCCATCGCCGTTCTATCTGCTCGACGAGGTCGAGGCGGCGCTGGACGACGTGAACCTGCACCGGTTCCTCGGGCTGATCAAAGGTTTCGCGCAGGATTCGCAGGTCATCATCGTCACCCATCAGAAGCGCACGATGGAGGTGGCCGACATGCTCTATGGCGTGTCGATGAGCCCCGATGTCTCCTCGAAGGTCGTCTGTCAGAAGCTCGACCACGGCGAAGCGCTGGAGGTCAAACCACTCGCCGTGTCGTCGGTGTCGAAGTCCGACTCCGTCGTCTAGCCTTCCGGTCTCATGGTCATAGCCGTCATCGTGGTCGCCTTTCTGCTTGCGGGGGTTGCGCTGTTCATCGTGCGCCGCGGCAGGTCCGCCGCGACCGCCGCGACCGCCGACGGGCTGGGGAGCAAGGTAAAGGGTCTCTTCTCCGGAGGAGCCACGGACGACGCGTGGGCGCGGCTCGAAGATCTGCTGATCCGCGCGGACGTCGGGCCGAAGGGAGCTGCTGATCTGCTGGCGCGGGTGAAGAGGAGAGTTTCCTCCGGCGCCGAAGCGCGGCAGGCTCTGCGCGAGGAGGTCGAGGCCGTGCTGGGCGGCGAGACCGGCCTGAATGTCAAGGATGGCGAGCTGACCGTCGTGATGGTCGTGGGAGTGAACGGTTCGGGGAAGACGACCACGATAGGCAAGCTGGCCAAGCGGCTGGGCGATTCCGGACTGTCGGTGATGCTCGCCGGCAGCGACACGTTCCGTGCCGCGGCCGGCGAGCAACTAGATGTCTGGGCGGACCGTAGCCGTGCCCAAGTCGTGAGGCAGGCGCGCGGTGCCGACCCTGCATCCGTCGCCTTCGACGGGGTCAAGTCGGCGCAGGCCCGCGGTTCCGACGTCCTGATCGTGGATACGGCGGGACGCCTGCACACGCGCACACCGTTGATGGACGAACTGGACAAGGTGAAGCGCGTTCTGGCGAAGGCGGCGGGCCGCGATCCGCAGGAAGTCCTGCTGGTTCTCGACGCGAGCACCGGGCAGAATGGCATCTCCCAGGCGCGAGCGTTCACGGAGGCGGTTGGGGTCACAGGCGTTGCGCTAACGAAGCTGGACGGCACCGCCAAGGGGGGTATCGTCCTAGCTGTGAAGGAAGAGCTGGGGGTTCCGGTGAAGTTGGTGGGAACTGGCGAGGGTCCAGCGGACCTCGAGTTGTTCGACGCCAAGGCATTCGCGGAGCGGATGATCGGATGAAGGAGCCGGTGAAGGCGGACATCCTCATCGTCGAGGACCACCCGACGATGCGCCAGAGCATGCGCATCATCCTCGAGCAGGAGGGCTTCATCCTACGCGAGGCTCCAGACGGACGGACCGCCATGGAGCTGATCGAAGAGCGTCTGCCGGACGTCGTGTTCCTGGACCTCAACATGCCGCCGCCTTCCGGCGCCGAGGTCCTGAGGTGGATCAAGTCGGACCCGGACACGGCCAAGGCGAAAGTGATAATCGTGACCGCCCTGGGTGAGGAGCGTCGCGCCGAGGTCATGGCTCTGGGCGCCGACCACTACTTCACCAAACCGTTCAGCCCCCTCGGCCTGCTCGCTGTGGTGGACGAGGTCCTGGCCGGCGACCGCGGCGATCCGCAGTAGCCTCGGCTACCGCTATGCGTGTTCTCATCGATCTTCCCCTTCGTTCGTCGAACCCCGCCCCAGACCAGGGGGGCGTTTCCCTATAGCGTTCCGGGCGAGGGAACCCCAGGGCGGATGGCCGCGAGACCCATGGTCCGTCCCATTCGTGCGGGGGCGGAGCGTTGCCCGTGCCTCAGGGCGATAGGTAGGCTCTGTGGCGATGTTCGATTCCCTTACCGGTCAGTTCGACAGGGTCTTCCGCAAGCTCAAGTCGAAGGGCAAGCTCCACCCCAAGCAGGTGGACAACGCCCTCGGCGACATCCGCACGGCGCTTCTCGAAGCCGACGTCGCGGTCGATGTTGTGGACGACTTCCTCGCGCGCGTGAAGGCACGCGCGCTCGGCGCTGAGGTCATGAAGAACCTCAATCCGGGCCAGCAGGTCGTGAGGATCGTCCGCGAGGAACTTCAGGTCACGCTCGGCGGCGAGCACAAGCCGTTCATCCTTCCGAACGGCAACCCGGTTGTCATCATGATGGCCGGCGTCCAGGGTTCCGGGAAGACGACCGCTTGCGCCAAGCTCGCGACGCTTCTGAAGGAGAAGGGCAAGCATCCGCTCTTGGTTGCATGCGACCTTCAGCGTCCGGCCGCCATCGAGCAGTTGTTCACGCTCGGTCGCGAGATCGGCGTTCCGGTCGTCTCCGATGGCAACAAGCCGGAGAAGGTCGCGAAGAACGCTGTGAAGCAAGCCGAGCGGGAGGGTCAGGACGTGGTCATCGTGGACACCGCCGGCCGCCTGCACGTGGACGACGACATGATGAAGGAGGCCCGCCGCGTGAAGGACGCCTGCAGGCCGCAGATGGTCCTGATGGCGTGCGACGCGATGACGGGTCAGGACGCGGTTGTTCAGGCCCGCGCGTTCATGCACACGGTGGACACCGACGGGTTCATCCTCACGAAGCTCGACGGCGACGCCCGAGGTGGCGCGGCGCTTTCCATCACCCATGAAACGGGCCGTCCGGTCTACTTCGTCGGGACAGGGGAGAAGCCCGGCGACCTCGAGCCGTTCTACCCGGATCGCATCGCTTCACGCATCCTCGGCATGGGAGACGTGCTCGGCCTGATCGACAAAGCCGAGAAGCAGATGGACGCCGACGCGGCGAAGGAGTCGGCCGAGCGGATCCTGAAGGCTCAGTTCACCCTCGATGACTTCCTGGTTCAGATGCGCGAGATGAAGAAGATGGGATCGCTCTCGGACATCCTGGCGATGATGCCGGGCATCCCCGGCGGCAAGAACGCCCTGAAGGACCTGCAGGTGGATGAGAAGGAGGTCGGACGCACGGAGGCCATCATCCTGTCCATGACCCCCGGAGAGAGGCAAAACCCAAGTATCATCGGTGGGCCCCGGCGTCTCCGGATAGCCAGGGGCTCAGGCACGACGACCCAGGACGTGAACGGGCTGCTCAAGCAGTTCGAGCAGGCCAAGCGGATGATGAAGGCGTTCGGGGGCGGGAAGAAGATGCCGAAGGGCATGCCCCGCATCCCCGGTTTCTAGGGAAAGGCAGAAGGAATGACGGTAAGGATCAGGTTGCGGAGACTGGGCGCCAAGAAGCGCCCGTACTACCGCGTCGTGGTGGCCGACCAGCGTAGCCCGCGCGACGGCCGTTTCATCGAGAACATAGGCAAGTACCACCCGCTCGAGGACCCGTCGATCATCGAGATCGACGAGGAGCGCGCGTTGCACTGGCTCGGCGAGGGCGCCCAGCCCAGCGAGTCGGTCGAGAACCTGCTGAAGAAGGCGGGCATCTGGGAGAAGTACTCCGGCCCCAACAAGGACAAGCGCGAGCGCGACAAGAAGTCGAAGGCCGCCAAGAAGGGCACCAAGGTCTCGTCGTGAAGGACGTCCTCGAGCACATCGCCAAGGCTTTGGTGGACAACCCCGACGCCGTGGTCGTAACGCAGGACGAAGGCGACCGCGGGACCGTCTTGCGCCTGCAGGTCGATCCCGACGACATGGGCAAGGTCATCGGCCGCGGCGGGCGCACCGCTCGCGCCATCCGCAGCGTGATGAAGGCCGCCGCCATCAAGGCCGACGCGCGCATCCACGTAGAGATCGTGGATTGACCGACGACCTAATCGTCGTAGGCAAGATCACCAGGGCACACGGGGTACGCGGAGAGGTCTCCGTCCTAGTGCTGTCAGAAACCCGCGACCGCTTCGACCTGGGTTCGACGCTGCACCTCGAAGACGGGCGCTCGCTGACGGTAGAACGCACCAGGCTCGACCGAGGCCGCCTGCTCGTCGTCTTCGGCGGCGTCGACAACCGCGAGGCCGCGATGAAACTGGGCGGCGAGTTCCTCTTCATCTCTTCGACAGACCTTCCGGAACTGCCCGAAGGTTCATGGTGGCCCCACCAGATAGAAGGCTGTGCGGTCTTCACCGAAGAAGGCAAGTCGCTCGGAGTCGTCACCGAAGTTGTGAACACCCCCGCGAACGACATCTGGGTCACCCGCGAGGGCGCTACAGAGGTGCTGATCCCCGCCCTGAATGACATCGTCGTATCGGTCGACGTCCCCGCGAAGCGCATCATCGTCCGCGAGCTCCCCGGCCTCACAGACTGACAGTCGCAGCTCACTCCGGGGGAAGGCACTCTCATCCACCCCAACGTTGCGAAATGTCATCGGAGCGGCCGCCGACTGGCGCAGGTGCCGGGGGTGGAGGATGCCTCGGAGCGTGAAGGCTGCCTGGAGGGTCCAGAACTGCGATTTCGCGCCTAGATCAGGGCGAATCAGCCCCTTGGACCCCCACGGGCTCTGTCTCGGATGAGGGGAAGGCGCTAGGCGGCGGAAGCAGCCTCATCGCCGACCCCCCAGTAACTGCGGCCCATCCGAAGAGCCACGTTGACCAGGGCGATCATGACCGGCACCTCCACCAGCGGCCCGATGACGCTGGCGAACGCCTGGCCCGAGTTGAGACCGAAGACAGCGACGCTTACCGCGATGGCCAACTCGAAGTTATTGCTGGCCGCCGTGAACGACAGCGTCGTGGTCTTCGAGTAGTCGGCGCCCATTCGGCGCCCCAAGTAGAAGCTCATGAAGAACATGATGACGAAGTAGCAGAGCAGCGGGATAGCGATGCGCACCACATCGAGCGGAAGCTTGACGATGAGGTCGCCTTTGAGACTGAACATCACGAAGATCGTGAACAGCAGCGCGATTAGTGTCAGCGGGCTGATGCGCGGGATGAACTTCTGCTCGTACCACTCTCGACCCTTGTACTTGAGGCCCAGATACCGCGTGAGCATGCCGGCAAGGAACGGGACGCCAAGGTAAATGAAGACACTCTTCGCGATCTGGCTGATGGAGACGTCGACGGCGGCGCCGTGCAAGCCGAACAGCGGTGGCAGCTTCGTAACGAAGATCCACGCGAACAGGCTGAAGAAGATGACCTGGAAGATGGAGTTGAAGGCGACGAGGCCGGCAGCGTATTCGGTGTCACCCCTGGCCAGATCGTTCCAGACGATCACCATGGCGATGCAGCGGGCAAGGCCGATCATGATGAGGCCGACCATGTACTCGGGATAGTCATGCAGGAACAGGACCGCCAGTAAGAACATCACTAGCGGCCCGATGATCCAGTTCTGCACCAGGGAGAGGCCGAGTATCTTGAAGTCGCGGAAGACGTCACCGAGCTCCTCGTACTTCACCTTGGCGAGCGGCGGATACATCATCACGACGAGACCGATGGCGATCGGGATGTTGGTGGTTCCGGCATTGAACTGGTTGATGAAGCTCGGCCAACCCTCGAAGGCCCAGCCGGTGAAGACACCCGCCGCCATGGCCAGGAAGATCCAGCCGGTCAGGTAGCGGTCGAGGAACGAAAGGCGTCTTGTTACGCTTCGGGTGCTCGTCGCGCTCATCGCATCCCGCCTTCCGCGTCTCCGGTCAGAATCTCAGCGAGCAGCCCGCGTACACGGCCATCGATCTCGTCGCGGATCACACGAATCTCCGCCACCGTCTTGCCGGCCGGGTCCGGCAGTTCCCAGTCGAGGTAGCGCTTGCCCGGATAGACGGGACAGGTGTCTCCGTAACCCATAGTTACCACGACGTCGGCGCCGATCACGGCGTCACCGGCAAGCGGCTTGGGGAAACTCCCCGGGGAGATCCAGGCCGACCTCGGCCATCGCTTCCGCCACGGCCGGGTTGATCTCGTCCGCGGGCGCGGTGCCGGCCGAGCGGACGACCAGGCAACCGGCCGCGTGGCGATCGAGCAGCGCGGCCGCCATCTGGCTGCGCCCCGCGTTGTGCAAGCAGACGAAGAGGACCTGAGAAATGACGTCGGCGTTCATCGCTTCGCAGTGACGGAAGCGGCCAGCGCCTCACGGAGCAGTTCCAAGGGCTCGGGCAGCACCCGGAGATAGGCCATGCGTCCGCGCTGTTCGCGCTCCAATAGGCCCGCGTCCATGAGTACCTTAAGGTGGTGACTCACCGTTGACTGCGAGAGGTCGAGCGGTCCGGTGAGGTCGCAGACGCATGCCTCTGCACCCTCGTGGGCGGCGATGAGGCTGAGAAGACGCAGCCGACCAGGATTACCGAGCACCCGTAGTGCCGCGGCCATCCGTTCTGCCGAGTCTTGTGACAGCGGCTCCCGCATGAGTGGCACGCAGCAGGCTTCGTCGATGATTCCGAGAAGCTTCATAGACTCATATATTGACAGCCGTCGATAGGTGCTGGCAACCGGTGTCGTTCAGACTGGGACTTGGGTCCACACCTGCGATTCAAGCCAACACTCAGGCCAACGTCTCTTAACCTCATCAGAGGAAGCGAGGCGACTGGCCAGCGGGGGCAGTAGGAATCGTGTGGCGCCCCCGGGGCGCTAGCCCTCGAGGAGTTGCTGCACCCGCTGGTGAGACAGCCCTAGTAGCTCGGCGGCGTCTCGCCTAGACAGCGCCAGTGACGATGTGAGGTCGGCCGCCGCAGCCCGGAAGGCCTCCTTCGCCTCGCTTGCCGCATCGATGCTTCGCTCGCGGGCGGCATGCGCCCGTTCCAGTTCCGTTCGGATCTTCGCGGGAAGGCGCACGTCGAAGGCGAGTTCTGCCGAGTCGGCATCGTCCACCCAGAGTGACAATGCCTCGCGGATGCGCTCCCGCACCTGTCCCAGGGTGCGTCCGTAGGTGTGGCATCCGCGCACGGATGGAACGCGCGCCAGCCATGCTCCACTGCTGTCCCGTTCGATCACCACGTCATACGTCACGCGCCCACCCTTCTCCGAGGCAAGGCTCCAGGTCGCGCTCGATCGCGCTCAGAGTTCCGACCGGGGGGTCGGCTCCGGAGTGGATCGGGACCGTCGTTTGACATCTGCCGCACTTGACCCTCGCATGCGAGCCACGCTGACGGACCTTGTGGCAACCGCGTCGTGCCGGTTCTCGCATGAGCTTCTTCCCGGCCATGTTCCCACGCCTTCGACCTAACTGTCTAGCACGCTATACAGCATGTCTAACGTGCTTTACGGTCGAGGGGGTGGCTGAGCCGAACTCTAGCGCTGGGATGCGACACGACTGGAAGGAGACACTGCTAGCCTCGACCCCATGCGGATCGACGTGTTCACCATCTTTCCGGAGGTATTCGACTCTCCGCTGACGGCCAGTCTGCTGGGCAAGGCCCTCGAGCAGGGCATCGCGGATGTCCGCCTCCACGACATCCGTGACCACACTGCCGACAAGCACCGTCAGGTCGACGACGAGTCCTTCGGCGGAGGACCGGGGATGGTGATGAAGCCCGAACCCGTATTCGCCGCGGTTGAGTCGCTCGGACATGGTGCGCGCCGAACCATCCTCTTGTCGCCTGCCGGTCGCAAGCTGGACCGAGAACTTGTGATGGCATTGGCGAAGGAGCGTTGGCTCGTTCTCATCTGCGGGCGCTACGAAGGCGTCGACGAACGCATCGTCGATGGCCTTCCCGCAGAGGAGGTCTCGATCGGCGACTACGTCCTGTCGGGCGGCGAGATCCCGGCGTTGGTGCTGATCGAGGCGGTGACCCGCCTGCTACCCGGCGTCGTGGGCCGCGCCGAGTCGATAGAGCAGGATTCGTTCGAGGACGGGCTGCTCGACCATCCTCACTACACGCGCCCTCGCGAGTTCCGCGGCATGACGGTGCCGGACGTTCTCGTCTCGGGCGATCACGCGGCCATAGAGGCTTGGCGCCGCGAGGCCGCGAGGGCCAAGACCGAGCGCAACCGCCCGGATCTGCTCGACATTCAGCCCGAGGGGTAGCACACCTCTCCGGGCCCCGGCGCCTGCAGCGACGCGCTGGAGAGACTCAACAGCGCCCGCGCCCGCCCGAGATTCCAGGACGTGGCGGCTTGGTCGGGTAGCTCATGGTGGCTGCACCGAAGTCCCGCCGCGAGCGCCGAGCGCACATCGTCCGGGAGCGTCGGCAACGCTTCCACGAGTCGCGGTATGGCGTCTTCCGACAGCGAAGACAGATACCCCACGTCGAGCTTGCCGGTGGCGTGGTAGCGCTCGATGTTGCGGTCCGCGATGAACGCTCCGACGTTCACCACGTTGAGCCCCATCAACGCGACCAGCCCCAGGGCCGTCGCTGCCGGGACCACCCAGCTACCTTTGGCAAGAAGGACCGCGAGCAGGGCGAGCACGATCACCCCCGACATCCAGAGGATGATCGTGTGCGCGAGGATGCGCGTGAAGGTCCAGCCGTACGCTCCTTCGTAGAGCGTCAGGCGTTTGAAGGCCGACACGAGCACCAACAGGTTCAGCGCGAGTAGAACCTCGGTCAGCAGCTTGAAGGCTCGTCTGTCAGCAATGCCGGCTCTGGGCCAGGCCACCCAGCCGAGAGCGATCAGGCCCAGGCTCATCCCGGCCGCAAGCACCATCTGAGCGAAGCCCGAGCGCGCGTACTCCGCGTAGGAGAGACCGGGAACCGACATGACCCGACTCGCGCCGCCGAACAGGTACTCGAACTGGATGGTCGCGAATACCGCGAAGAGCGCGCAGACCGATCCGAGGATGGTCACCCACTCCCATCCGACGAGCGACAGACCGACCTCGACGGACGCCGCCTGTCTCGATGCATGTTTACCGGTCGCGTAGGCCACCAGCACCGCCGCGGCTCCCGCCAGGAACGCGGTCCTGGCGATGTGCTGCAGCAGGTCGCTTCCGCTGAGGTTCCAGCGGAGCGGAGTGGTCACCAGCCGCGCGAATACGGCGTCTGCGGACGCCAGAACGACGCCGAGCGCGAGAAGGATGGCGCCGACGATCATCGTGGTTCGAACTACCCGACCGGCCCTGTCGGTTCGCAACGAGCCGGGCCTCGGCGCGAAGAAGGCGAGACCGGGCCGGGTCGCTCCCAGGACGCCCGCGCCGCGACGGATCCACGCGCGGACCCCGTCGGTCAGCGGAGAACCGCCCTGCGCGTACGACGCCGCGAGCACCGCCAGCGCGAGAGCCGCCCCGACATCCAGCGTCGCGATCAACGGATCAGCGCGCAACGCGACCGGCAGCGTGAAGACGCATGCCAGGCTAAGCAGGACCAAGCCGGCGCGCCGGGGACGCGCCACTCCTACGAGCAGGAACGAACCCGAGATGGCGACGACGGGGATGCCGATGCCCGGAAGGCCGCGCGTCACGAGGTCGGCAGCCAGGCCGAGCGCGAGCAGGCTGACGACGATCGCGATCCTCTTGAGGCCGACGGGTGGCGTGCCGTAGCGCGATAGCGCGACCGTCTCCCTGGGGGGTCCGGAGACCCAAGTTCCCTCGTCCAGGTCCGGTCGTGGCGGGATCGGTCCGGTCATGTGTCCTCCCCCTTCGCGTGTCCTCTGGCCCATGCCTCTCGGGCGAACGGTCAGCCTGCTGTCATGCTGACCACCCCCGCCGGATCCCTCAAGACCCCAAGGACTTCCAGCACACTTTCGCCACCTGGGGGCAACGTTTCCGACACGTTCGGGCCGCCGGGGAGGAGCCCGGGTCCCCATGCGCGCGCCGCTGCTACTATGAGCGTCCCGCCATGAACAAAGTCGATGTAGTCGAGAAGTCGCAGTTGCGCGACGACATACCTGAATTCCGCCCGGGCGACACCGTGAAGGTGCATGTCCGCGTCGTCGAGGGCACCCGCGAGCGCGTTCAGGTGTTCCAGGGGGTCGTCATCGGGCGCCAGAACGGCGGTCTCCGGGAGACCTTCACGGTCAGGAAGATCTCGTTCGGCGTCGGGGTTGAGCGCACCTTCCCGGTTCACTCACCATCCATCGCCAAGCTCGAAGTGGTCACGCGCGGGAAGGTTCGTCGCGCGAAGCTCTACTACCTGCGCGAGCTGAAGGGCAAGAAGGCCCGCATCAAGGAGCGTCGCGAGGCGTACGCGGAACTGGTTCCCGTCGACGAGGGGCCGACAACCGAGTTCGAGGAGCCTGTCGAAGCCGAGGCCACGGAGCCCGCTGCCGACGACGAGGCCTCTGCCGAGGTCTAGCTCGGTGCAGGAGCGTCCCCCCGAGACGGGAGGCGTCTCCGAGGAGGAAGCCCCACCTTTCCCCCCCGCGAGGAAGCTGACGCCGTTCTGGAAGGAACTCCCCGTCCTGATAGTGATGGCGTTCGTTCTGGCGCTGCTGATCAAGAGCCTCCTGGTCCAAGCCTTCTTCATCCCTTCCGAGTCCATGGAGCCGACGCTCTTCCCGGGAGACCGGGTCCTTGTGAACAAGGTCGTCTATCGCCTGCATCCGCCTCACCGTCTCGACGTCGTCGTCTTCGAGAACCCGCACCCCACGCCCGAACCCGACCGCAACCCCGTGGCGGGATTCGCGAACTGGATCTCGCGAGGGCTCGGCTTTTCGCAGCCGCCCGACGAGGACTTCATCAAGCGGGTGATAGGCGTTCCCGGCGACGCTGTCACCGTCGACCAGGACGGCGTCTGGGTGAACGGAACGAAACTGGTTGAGCCGTACGTGGATCCGGAGAGCGGACCCGGCCCGACCGGCACCTGGAACGTTCCCGAGGGGCACTATTTCGTCATGGGTGACAACCGGGGCAACTCCAACGACTCGCGCGTTTCCCTGGGAGCTATCCCTGGGGACAAGATCGTTGGTCAGGCGTTCGTGATCATCTGGCCGCCGGGCAACTGGGGAGGCCTGTAGTTCCGTGGCCCCTCAGGTCCGCGTGGGGCGGGAGTCGTTGAACGCCGGGCGTCGCCGTGTTGGGATGCGCACGTGAGTGCGACAGAGGACGAGAGCGGTCTGCCGGGGGGCCTACCCACAGATGGGCCCGCTGTCGAGCGGAAGAAGCGGTCCGGGTCCCTCCGTGAGGTCCCCGTGCTGATCGTCGTGGCATTCGCGTTCGCGCTGATCATCAAGACCTTCGTCGTGCAGGCCTTCTACATCCCCTCCGCGTCCATGGAACCGACGCTCGTGGGGCCGGGCGACCGCGTTGTGGTGAACAAGCTGTGGTTCGCGGCCGGGGTGCCCTCGCGTGGCGACATCGTTGTGTTCCACAACCCCGACTACGTTTCCCCGCACCAGGGCCCGGTTACGTCCGTCCTGAAGTGGATGGGTGAAGGGCTGGGTTTGGGACAGGCCAAGGACGAATTCCTGGTGAAACGAGTCATCGGTCTGCCCGGAGAAACGGTCAGTGTGAAGGACGACGGCGTTTACATCGACGGTCAACTCTTGCCCGAGCCGTATGCGAACCTCACGTCGGGGACCGGACCCGTTGGCACTTGGCGGGTGCCGGATGGCGACGTCTTCATGATGGGGGACAACCGCGGGAACTCAGGGGATTCCAGGTTCTTCGGGCCCGTTCCCGCCGGCAGCATCGTCGGCAAGGCCTTCTTCAGGATCTGGCCTCCCTCGAGATGGGGAGCGCTGTAGTTGGATCTCGGGGTCTACGAGCGGCAGCTGCGCGAGCAGGGTTTCAGACTCATCGCGGGCGTGGATGAGGCCGGTCGCGGGGCGTGGGCCGGTCCGATGATGGCCGCGGCTGTGATTCTCCCCGAGGATTTCGACATCTCCGGGATACGCGACTCGAAGGTCCTTTCCATGAAGCAACGCGAGGAGGCCTACGCGCGGATCGTGGAAGGCGCGCACGCCCTGTCGATCTGCGTGGCGACTGCGTCTCGCATAGACCGTCGAGGATTGCACAAGTCCAACATCGCGCTCCTCAAACAGGCCGTCCGCGACTTGCCGACGCCTCCGGACTACGTTCTTTTCGACGGTTGGCCTCTGTCGGGGATCGAGGTTCCCCATCTTTCGATCAAGAAGGGCGACTCGGTCTGCGCCTCCATCGCGGCCGCGTCGATAGTCGCCAAGGTGTCCCGTGATCGCACGATGGATCGCTACCACCAACGCTTCCCCGAATTCGGGTTCGACCGGAACAAGGGCTACGGCACCAGCGAACACAGGGGGGTGCTCGACCTGCTCGGGCCGACGTCCATCCACAGGCTTTCCTTCAACGGGGTGGGGCTCGAGTCGCGGCCTGAGTCGTCGCCTGAGTCGCTAGCGGCTACCCCGGCCATAATAGGGGCCGGATGAGCGAAGAAGAACTCGACAACTTCGAATCGGATGCGGAGCTGCAGCTCTACCGGGAGTACCGCGACGTGCTGCGGATGTTCTCCTACGTCGTCGAGACGGAGCGCAGGTTCTACCTGGCTAACAAGGTGGACATGACTCGTGGCGAGGACGGCTGGTTCGAGCTGCTCCTGACGGACGCGTGGGTGTGGGACGTCTACCGTCCCGGCCGTTTCGTGCAGCAGGTCCGCGTGATGACCCGACGCGATTTCAACGTTGAGGAACTCGCCAAGAAGGATGACCTGTTCGCGGCGTCCCCCGAGGAGAACGTTTAGCAGTTCCTGTCGTACCCCGCTCCTATTGTGGACCTATGGTGGCGAAGCACCTTGAACTCGGCATGGCGGGCGAAGATGTCGCACTGGGTCACTACCTCGATTCGGGATACCTGCTGATCGCCCGGAATTGGCGGTGCCATGCGGGCGAGCTGGACCTGGTTCTCTCGCAAGACGGCATGCTCGTGTTCTGCGAAGTGAAGACGAGGCGCGGCACCGCACACGGAGGCGGCTTCACCGCGGTGACCGGGATCAAGCAGGCGAAGCTCAGGACGTTGGCCGAGCTGTTCATGATGCACACCGGCCGTTGGGACGCGGCCGCGCGGTTCGATGTCGCCAGTGTCTTGCTCGGAGACGACTGCGAACCGATCGTGGACATCTTCGAGGACGCCTTCTGATCACAAACCTGCGGTTCCCCATGGGTGTCAGTGGTCGGGTGTAGCGTCCGTCCTCCATGTACGGCAAGGTGATCGGCGTCGCGGTGATAGGGGTGCGAGGGCACCCCGTTGCCGTCGAGGCCCACATCGGTCGCGGGCTTCCGGCTCTCTGCTTGACGGGTCTGCCCGGCGTTTCGGTGCAGGACGCGAGAGAGCGGGTCAGACCTGCGGTCGAGAGCTCCGGCCTCGAGTGGCCGCTGCGGAGGGTCGTGGTGAATCTCTCTCCCGTCACGATCCGAAAGGACGGCCCCGGTCTCGACCTGCCGATAGCGATGGGTGTTCTGGCGGCGTCGGGGCAGTTGCCTGCGGCCTTGTTGGAGCGCTACGCGTTCGCGGGGGAGCTTTCGCTGAAAGGGACCTTGATGCCCACTCCGGGGATCCTGGCGGTCGCACTTGCGGCGCAACGGAAAGGATTGGAGGGCGTGATCGTCCCACAGGCCAACGCGGCCGAGGCGGCGCTCGTCGAGAGGCTGAAGGTGATCGGCGCTCCCTCCCTCTCGGCCGTTGTGGGCTTCCTTCGCGGGGACTGGCAACCAGAGCCGGTGGTCGCCGCGCCGAGTGAAGGTTCCGCGGCGCCTCAGGCGGATCTGTCAGAGGTCCGCGGGCAAGGCCAGGCGCGCAGGGCTCTCGAGGTCGCGGCCGCCGGCGGCCACAATCTGCTGTTGATGGGTTCGCCGGGGGCCGGCAAGACGATGCTCGCCCGACGCCTGGCGACCGTCCTCCCCGCGCTGTCGCGCGAGGAGGCGCTCGAGGTCACCCAGCTCCATTCGATCGCGGGCCTCCTCGGAGAGTCTGGTTTGATCTTCACGCGGCCTTTCCGAGCGCCGCATCATTCGGTTTCGATGTCGGGGCTGCTCGGAGGTGGCACCGGCTTCCTTCGACCTGGGGAGGCCTCGCTCGCCCACAACGGTGTCCTCTTCTTGGACGAGCTGAACGAGTTCCGCCGCGATGCGATAGAAGGTCTTCGCCAACCGTTGGAGGACGGGCGCGTGGTGGTCACGCGCGCTGCCGGCGCCGTTGAGTTCCCGGCGCGTTTCACGCTCATCGCTGCCGCCAATCCATGTCCGTGCGGTTTCGACGGCGACACCCGACGCCGCTGCGACTGCTTGGACCATCGGAAGCTGGCCTATCGACAGAAGCTCTCAGGGCCTCTCCTCGATCGCATGGATATCCGTTTGAACGTTCCGCGTCTGTCGCCCGCCGATCTGCTCGACGAGAGCCTCGGGGAGTCCTCCGAACGGGTGCGCGGCCGCGTGGAAGAGGCCCGCGACAGGCAGCGGCGCCGATGGGCGGACCTCGGGTACCGGTGCAACTCCGATCCCCCGGGCCCCCTCATCCGCAACAGGTGCGAGCTCACCGGGGATGCGCAGGAACTCCTGGCTCGCGCCGCCGAGGCTCTGAGCCTGACGGGTCGCGGGTTCGACCGCGCTCTGAAGGTAGCCCGAACCGTCGCAGACCTACAGGGGTCCGATCGCGTCGCGTCGGGGCATCTTGCAGAGGCCTTGTCCTATCGCTCCGGCGACAAGGAGCCAGCCCGTGCCGGATGAGCGCGCTGTCACGGTCTGGCCGGCCGGGTTCGCCGCCGGTCCCCGCAACCGCCGGGCCCTCCTGGTCCTGTCCGCGTTGCGCGGGCTCTCCCCGAGGAAGCTCCTCGAGCTGGCACGGCGGGAGGGCTCAGCGGATGCTTGCTTGACCCGCGTGATAGCGGGGCGCGCCGGAAGCGATGCCGACACTGAGTTCGCTCGTGGGGTAGATGCCGGCGCGCTGATGGCGGCCCTCGACGATTGTGGGGCCCGCCTGATCGCGGCGGAAGATACGGAGTACCCGTCGGGTCTGCAGAACCTGGCCGACCCTCCCGCGGCCCTGTTCGTCCGTGGACGAACTATGTCACCACGCGATCTGAGTGTCTCGGTCGTCGGGGCGCGTGGTTGTTCCGCCCTCGGGCGAGAGGTCGCCAAGGAGATAGGCAAAGGCCTCGCGCGAGCCGGGGTCGTTGTGGTCAGCGGCGCCGCCCGGGGGATCGACACCGCCGCCCACGAGGGCGCGTTGACCGGAATCTCGGGCGGGGCCGGATCGACGCTGGCGGTTCTCGGATCGGGTATCGATGTGGATTACCCGCGCAGTAGCTCGTCGATCCTTCGCAGTATCGCGGAGCGCGGAACGGTTCTCAGCGAGTACGCCCCCGGTATCCCGGCCGAACCGTTCAGGTTCCCGGCGCGCAACCGCATCATCGCGGGCCTCGCTCGTGCGGTAGTCATCGTCGAAGGTGCCGACGGCAGCGGCTCACTCATCACCGCCGAACATGCGTTGGATCTCGGACGCGAGGTATTCGCGGTAGCCGGCGCCGTGAACAACCCGCTTGCTCGCGCTCCGCTCTCGATCATCCGCGACGGGGCGACCATGATCAGGGGCGCCGAAGACCTGCTCGCCGACCTCGGCCTGGCGAGCGATCGGCCCGCCGCAATGTTGGCCCAGCTCAACCTCGTCGAAGGAGCCGTGCTTCGTCGGCTGGAGGGGCCCACGCTGCCCGACCTCGTGGCACGCGAACTTGGCTGCGAGATCGGAGACGTGATGGGCATCCTGCTGAGCCTCGAGATGAAGGGGTTGGTGCGCAGCCTGGGCGGGAGGTTCGAGCAAACCAACCTTGCGGCCAGCACTCTCTGAGGCGCCTGGCCTGCTTGTTGCGCGGCCTGTGGTACAAGGGGAACAGGATGTCACCCCGAAAGGAACTCCCCGCATCCGAGCTAGAGGTGATCGAGAGGTTCGTTTCGCACCTCGCCCTCGAACGGCGCCTGTCACCGAATACCGTTGACGCCTACCGCCGTGACGTCCTGCAGCTCGCTCGATTCATCGATAGGATCGGTACTTCGCTCGCCGCCGTTGACTATCCGCTCCTGCGCAGGTTCCTCGCCCAGCAGTCCACGCTCGGCTATTCGCGAGCGTCCATAGCCAGGAGGGTGGCTTCCATACGGACCTTCTACCGATGGGCCAACGGTCGGGGAGTGGTCGCCGTTGACCCGGCATCGATGCTGGGGCGGCCGAAGGTCGTCTCCCGCCTGCCTTCTGTCCTGCGCCCATCAGACGCTGCGGCTCTTGTCGAATCTCCGGCCGCGGTGTCGAAGGACGCCGCGCCCACGCAGCCTGAGGCCTTCAGCCTGCGCGACCGCGCGGTCCTGGAGCTCATGTACGGCTCGGGCCTGCGGGTCGGGGAGATATGTGGCCTGACCTTGGATCGGGTGGATCTCGCGCGGGGTCGGGTCTTGGTCCTGGGGAAGGGCTCCAAGGAGCGCGAGGTGCCCTTGTCCGACTACGCGATATCGGCACTCGAGGAGTACCTGCGGTTCGCACGGCCTTTCGTGGCGCCCGAGTCCTCGACCAGCCTGTTCTTCAACCGGCGACGGAAGCCCATGTCCGAGCGAGACGCCAGGGCTATGGTTGAGAAGTATCGGAAGCTGACCCTATCGGACAGGCACGCCAGCCCTCATACTCTTCGACATTCGTACGCTACACACCTGCTGGAGGGAGGAGCCGACATAAGAGCCGTCCAGGAACTACTCGGGCACGCGAGCCTGGCGACGACGCAGCGCTATACGCACGTGTCCAAGTCGCGCCTCCGCTCCGTCTATCAGCAGAGCCATCCGAGGGCCTGATGCCGAGCAAGGACAAGACGGAAGACAAGGTCAAGCCGACTGTGGCCGGGTCCACGGACGCGTCCGCCGCGGCCGATCTCCCCGACGAACTTGCGGTCTTCTGGAGCGACTTCAGACCCGGCGGGTCGCAGAAAGCGCGCGAGCGCCTGATCCTGCACTATGCGCCGCTGGTCAAGTACGTTGCGAGCCGTGTCGGCAGCGGTCTTCCCGCCAGCATCGAGCAGGCTGACCTGATCTCGTACGGGATGTTCGGATTGATCGACGCCCTGGAGAAGTTCGATCTGGAGCGAGGTATCAAATTCGAGACGTATGCCATACCTCGCATCAAGGGAGCCATCCTCGACGAGTTGCGAGCGCTCGACTGGGTCCCGCGCTCCGTTCGCTTCAAGGCGCGCGAAGTGGATAGGGCGTACGCAGAGATCGAGGCGCGCGAGAAGCGCCAGCCCACCGAGAGTGAGGTTGCCGAGCGTCTCGGACTAACGAAGGGTGAGTTGCACGATGTGATAACCCAGATCTCCTTCGTGTCGGTGATGGCGCTGGACGAGGCGCTGTCGGTCGGCGCCGATCGCGGAGACACGATGTCTCTGATGGACACCCTTGCCGACCCCGGGGACCTGACGGATCCCGCCGCTGGGGTTGAAGATCAGGAAACGCGCGGGATGCTGGCCGCGGCCATAAACGACCTCTCCGAACGCGAGAAGGTTGTTCTGACCCTCTACTACTTCGAAGGCATGACGTTGTCGGAGATAGGCGAGATCCTCGGCGTGACCGAATCGCGCGTGTGCCAGATCCACACGAAGGCGGTTGGCGCCTTGCGCAAGCACCTCTCGGAAGCCGACGCGGACGTCTGATCTGCTGCCAGCTGTGAAGCATCTAACAGACGCGGCTCGCTGTTCGCACTAGCGTTGCGGCATGAGACGCCGAGCTCCGTTCGTGGTGTTACTCGTGGTGTTCGTCGTTGTGGTGAGCGCCACGCCGGCTGCGGCTTCGGGCGAGATGGCCTGGCCGGTCACCGGTTCGATCCTGAGAGGCTTCGACGGCCCCGATTCGCCCTACTCGGCGGGTCACAGGGGCATAGACATCGGCGCGCCCGTCGGGACGCCGATCCTCTCGCCCGCGCCCGGGGTCGTCAGTTTCGCTGGCAAGGTTGCAGGCTCGCTGTACGTGTCCATAGACCATGCCAACGGGGTCCGCTCCACCTGCTCATGGCTGACGACGGTCACGGTTAAGAAGGGGGACAGCGTCGAGGCAGGCCGGGTGATCGGAACGACGGGTTTCGGGCATCCGGGCTCCGCGATCCCGCATCTGCACTTCGGGACGAAGGTGGACGGGACGTACGTCGACCCGCTTTCTCTGCTCGCGGGGCTCGACCTCTCCGAGCTGATCCGGTTGGTTCCGGTGGCCTGACCCGCCAGCCCCTACAATGGGCACTCCCGACTAGCCAGGACACTGAAGCTTGCCCGACCGCCTCTCGAGACACCTGCTTGCCAAGTGCGCGCCCGCGATGATGCTGGGCGTGCTCGTGGCGGTGCCGATGGCCCTGGGAGCATCGGCCGCGCCGGGTGATGTGGCGAGCCAGGTCGTGTCGTTCGTTCCCGGCGGCCCTTGGTCCCAGATACAAGGGGGCGCAGCCCACCTCGGTCAGATGCGGCTCGATCCGAAAGATCAGGCGGAGTCGGCGAGCGTCCCTCGACCCCCGGCCCCTCCCTACGAACAAGTCTGGCGGTTCGATCCACCCGACTCCGCCGGGGTATCGGGACCCGTCGTACAGGGTGAGACCGTCTACGCGCTCGGAGAGAAGTCGGTCTATGCGGTCGACCTGGCAACTGGCGAAGCCCGATGGTCTGTACCTCGCGAGGCAGGTCCGCTGACCGTTCCGGTCGTGACAGCGTCTTCGGGCGGTGCTTCTCCGCGTCTCATCTACACCGAAGGCGTCGGAGCGAAGACCGAGCTCGTGGGGGTCAACACCGGCAGTCAGCGGCAGCTGTGGACCGTTCCGCTCGAAGATGACGCGATGGCAGATGTGACGCTCGACGACGGCATCGCGCTGGTAGGTAACTCGTCGGGAAAGGTCTTCGCGGTTGACGTTGCCACGGGAAAGGTCAGCTGGTCGGTCGTCCCGACCAAGGGGCGGGTGGAAGTTGCGCCCGCTGTTTCCGACGGGGTCGTCTACGTGGCCGTCCGCAGTTCTGAGACCGGATCGCCGATGGTGGTCGCGCTCGATGAGGCAACGGGGACGGAGAAGTGGGAGGCGAGGCTCGGAGTGCCGGGAACCGTCGTCTCAGGTCTGTCGGTGACCGGCTCCAGCGTGTTGGCCGCAGTCTACTCGCCCATCTACAGCGTTCTCGATTCGCTGTCGACGGCCGACGGCGCACTGCGGTGGACATCGGGCATCCGTTCCGCGTCGCTCCTCGCCCTCGTTCGCTCCTATGCCGCGGTGTCGGACGGCAGGGTCTACGTCACCGATATCACCGGCGGCATCTACGGGATCGACGTCGCGTCGGGCAAACGTGTGTGGGATTTCCAGATGGATTCGACGCTCCAGTTGAGGGGCTCTCCTGTGGTGGTGGGCGGATTCGTCGTAACCGGTTTCAACGATGGCCGTTTGGCTGCGTTCTATCCCTCGAGCGGACATCTGGCTTGGCAGTCCCGAACCGGAGATGGCGCGCTCAAGTCCATGGCGGTCGCCCCCGGGATCCTGGTCGCCGGCGTAGCCGGCGACCAGGGAGGTCTGGTGGCCTTCAAACACAGCGACACCCCCTATGAACTGAGCGATGTGGTTTCGTCCACGACGATGGAGGTGGGCGCGGTCGTGCTGGCTTATCTCGCGGCGCTGTTGTTGGCCGGAGGAGTGATCCTCGGTCTCGGAAGGCTTCTGAACGAACGCTTGCGTCGGTTCGCCTCTTCCGAGGACGACGAAGCTGACGAGACTTCAGGAGACGAAGGGGAGGAGGAGTAGTGGCGAAGAAGAGGCGCAAGCCGAGGCCGCGAACCGTCGCCGAGGAGACCGCGCCCAAGGGTGAGAGGACTGCGGGCGTCGCCGCCCGACCGAAGACGAAGAAGGATGTCGTGCCACCTCCACCTCCGACAGATCCCTATCCGTCGCTCAGGGTGACGATGGCGCGGAGTTTGGCCGCCGCCAGCTCGGGGCCCGTCGTGGTGTTGGCTCCATTCCTCATGGTGGCCCTCATGTGGGTCGCTCTTCTCGGCTTCGGGATCCAGGTGTTCCCGTCATCGATGGTCCAGGCCATGGCTGTGCCGCCCATCTCCTCGCTCTTCGACTTCGCGACGTCGGCGAACCTGTTCGGGGCGACGGGTCTCATGTTCGTCTTCCTCCTGGGGATGACCGTCGTCAGAGCCGCGTTCCTCGCGGTCCTCGTCGGGATGCTCGACGAGGCCCTCGAGTACGGGTCCGTTTCGGTACTGGGGGTCCTCAGGGGCGTCAGAGCCTTCTGGGGAGTCCTGATGTTCTGCTACCTCGAGATAGGCGTCGCGCTCATCGCAACGCTGCTGCTTCCGCAGATCCTGGGGCCTCAACTCGCGAACACCCTTTCGCAAGTCGCGCTTCTCGCGGGTCTGTATTTCCTCGGCTTCACACCCGCCGTCGCGGTGCGCCTGGGCGCGCCCGCCC
>Ga0315281_10001439_pt1 | contig 35104 bp, 34 predicted proteins | sample YL17G07_0_MG_FD_204540 | JGI IMG/M metagenome (GOLD analysis project Ga0315281, IMG submission 204540) | Sediment microbial communities from Yellowstone Lake, YNP, Wyoming, USA - YL17G07_0 | ecosystem: Environmental > Aquatic > Freshwater > Lake > Sediment | place: USA: Wyoming | collected...
CAACCACAGAACCAATTACTTCTGCGGGAGCGAATTCGGGAAATCAGCAAGGTACTGCAGGAGCACCCCGCAATAATCCTCCGGGAGCGGCTGGTGGACCGGGTACAAATTGGAAAAACCCTCCTGGCCCGGCTGGTGGGCCTGGGGCAAGCCCTGGTCTCCATCCAGCATCGTCCGATACGGCAGCAACCACAGAACCAAATACTTCTGCAGGAGCGAATGCGGGAAATAAGCCTGGTCAGGCAGGAGCCAATAGCCGTCCGAAGGACGGTGGCAATAATCCTTCGGGAGCATCTGGCGGACCTGGAACGAATCGGGGAAACAGGCCTGGTAACGCAGGAGGAATGGGATCCAGGCCCAGTCGTCGTGATGGTGGTGGCGGTGGTCATGGCGGTGGTCGTGGTGGTCGTGATCGTAATCGTTAGAGATAATATTAGGTTTCGATTTAGATAACTAATTCGGAGATACCAGTATAATAATGCTGGTATCTCCGTATGTTTTTAGTTTTTAAATCAGGGGGTGGTATCATAAGGGTTTTATGACCCCATGGTAAATGTGGAAACATTTCCGAAGAAATATCCGGCTGGGTGTTATTAATCAGAAATTTTGGACAAAGATAGTTTTCAGGAATAACCTTGAACAAATTACGTTTCCCCAAAACACTCGTTTTTTTGTTACTGACAAACCTTCTTCTCTTTCTGTCCTTTCCATCGGCCAATATGGGCTATCTTGCGTGGATTGCCCTTGTTCCGCTGTTTATCTTTATCGTATCCGGGAAGAAATACCTGTGTCTTAACACACTCCTTATTGGTACCATCTTCTTTTTTGTGCAGCTTTCCTGGCTACGGCACGTCACCCACATTGCCTGGGTTTTGCTCAGTCTTTATTGTTCCGTCTATTTCCTTCTTTTTGCCGTTTGCGTTCGATACGTCATTTTTAAATTGAAGTGGCCGCTTACCCTTGCGGCGCCTTGTTTATGGGCAACGCTTGAGTTTGTGCGATCTTTTTTTCTCTCAGGATTTCCCTGGTTCTTCATCGGCCACACCCAATACCAATGGCTGCCGCTCATACAGATTTCCGACATTACGGGTGTTTACGGAATTTCTTTCATAATCGTTATGGTCAATGCCTGTTTGGTAGACCTGATACTGTCTTGTCCGGGATTAAAAACCCTTTTCCCTATAGAACGATACCGTCCATGCTTATTCCCCGGCAGAAAACTCCTCTTCATCGGTGTGGTGTGTATCTTACCGTTCGTCACGTTAGTTGCAGCGCTGTTTTATGGTTTCTCCTGGTTAAAGAATTACGTTCCGAAAGACGGGCCAAAGGTGTGCCTGGTGCAGGGGAATATACCACAGAACATAAAGTTTGAATCGACTGATGATGATCAAATAAACATTCTGAAAAAATATTTTGACCTGTCAAAGTCCGCAAAGGATAAATCGGTAGACCTGGTTGTCTGGCCGGAGACGATGATACCGGGGATACTCAATATCGATCCCGATCTCACGGGCAGAAAGATCGATATACTGTCGCAGCTTACCGCAGTGCAACTGGCGCAAGATTTAGGCGCAAACTTGCTTCTCGGCGGCATAGCGATCACCCTCACGGGAGAACAGCAAATTTACTACAACAGTGCCTATTACTACGATAGGCTTGGAAGCCTGGTTGGCCGCTATGACAAGATACACCTGGTGCCTTTTGGGGAATTTACGCCGCTAAAGGATTACTTCCCTTTCCTGGCTGGCCTAGTACCTTACGAAACAGGATTGACCCACGGGAAAAACCGGACGCTCTTCTCCCTGGACACGGCCACAAACGGGCGTATTACCTTTGGCGTGTCTATCTGTTATGAGGATACCGTTCCGTCTCTGATGCGGAGATTTAGAAAAGACGGCGCGGAATTTATGCTGAACATAACGAACGATGGCTGGTTCCGCAACAGCGCAGAGCTTGACCAGCACCTTGCGATTATGGTGTTCAGGGCGGTTGAGAACCGCATCTCTCTGGCGCGCGCCGCCAACACGGGGATATCCGCGTTCGTCGCCCCCGGTGGAAATATCTATGATACATTAGTTGATTCACAGGGTAACTACCGGGAAATAAGCGGAACGCTTACGAACCATGTAAGGCTGGCAAACAACGGCCTCTCGCTTTATACCCGTTATGGCGATTGGTTTGCAATCCTTTGTGCCACCGCATCAGTCGTTATCCTCCTTGTAGCTATTTTTAATGCCCGTCTATTCTCACTGGACAGGCAAGAGGGTCAGCCGTAACGTCCGTCCGGCTACGTTAATGACTTAGCAACACTTTCGTTATTTTTGAAAAAACCCTGAAAAGCTCCGTGAGTCGCGGTATGTTTATAGAAAATACGCTACGCTTTTATTTAAAAGGCTCAATGATCTCAACATTTCTTGGCACATCAAAGGTAAAAAGCTTATCGGACACGCTTTTGTTCAGCTTAATATTCTTCATCTCAATGGTATTAACCACCTCGCCGCCGCTTTCGCCGAGTTCTATCCTGTGGGGTAGCCAAAATCCGTCTTCCACCCAGAGCTTGATGTAGGAATACTGCGATTTGGGGTCTTTAGGCTTTAAGTCCAGGATGTAAACCTGCTTTGCTTCCTCCTCCTTTGTATCTATCAGGGTGATTTTGTAGTTCTTTTTGGCCTCCCCTACTGATTCACCGTAACCAAATTCGAAAAAACTCATGCTTTGCGAGGATTGCTTGCCTTTGCTCATCTCGTATTTTTCCACTTGTTTTTCGTCAGGGTGATACACCCACACGTATTTCCCGTCAACGATGTTCACCTCGTTTCGAGGTGGGTAAAATTTCAGATACAACCTTTTGGGCTTTTTGTAGCACAACTCTCCGTGCGAGACGTCCGTAGATTCGAGCAAGGTAATCGTACGGGTGAACGTTATATCCGCCTTCATTGTTTTAAAAGTTGTATTTGCCTTTTCGATCTCGTCAAGAATACCGTCAATATCTTTTCCCCAGGTAACGTTACGGGGAAGCATCGCCGCGCCAAACAAAAAGACAATTGTTATTACCGAAAAAAACAGAAACAATTTATGTTTATACATAATCTCCCCTCAATACATTAAATTAACCCCGATATTTTCCAGACCACCATTATTATCCTATCTTACCAAATTGACCCTTAACTACCAGTCTGAAAAAGAAATTTCATTATATCACAGGCTTTTTACCCACTTCTACGCCTTTCCAGTAATCCGCCAACGCCGGGCAAAGTCTACATTTTGCTTTCATTTGCAGTTGAAATGGACAGATGTGCGTTGCTACCTCCACGATAAGACTACCTCCCCCATTTCCCGTTTATTTCCGTGACGTCCAATCTCAGCATAGCCAGATTTCGGTACACGGCCTCGTTTGACAGGGATTCCCGCTTGATTTTATCAGGGCTGTCTTCGAGATGTTGCAGAAGGACGTCCATTGCGTATTTTTTTTCCTCCAGTGTTTCCACAAAACACATCTTTCCCCAAATAACAACGGAACGAAATTCGTGGGCGCATTCATCCATAATATATCCCCTGTCTTCAATAATCGTGGCGCATACGTTGGGATTAGACCTGATGAATTCACCCTTCAGCCCCTTTTGTCTGGTGTGAAAATAGAAGGTGTTCCGCTTCTCATCGTAACCGTAACTCAGCGTGACAATATACGGCTCGTTATTTCTACAGAGCGCTATGGTGAGGTACTTTCCCCGATTGATGATGTCGAGGAGTTCTCCCGGATCTTTAATTTCTCGTTCCTTTTTTTGAAGATGATAACGCGTTACCATGATCTAACAATCTCCGGAGCAGTCATTTTCATAGATTAATTCCAACCAACTGTGTAAGATAGTATTATCATAAAAATACATGGAAAACTCAAATTGCAAAAGAAATGGCTAAACGGTTAATTTAATTTTAATGTTTAGGAAAAGGAGTTGTCTATTATTCCACTGCCCCATATTTCCCAAGATGTCGAAAAAAAGCCGGGGATGCGGCGTTACTGCCTTCCCGATAATCTATCACAATTCATTGAGCAGCAATTAATCAAGATCGGGTTTTCACTATCAAAGCCCAAATCCCTTGCACGGGCAATTTTGGACCAATCCGATTTTTACATTGAGCATCCTCAACAGGAAACATCCTGGAAGGAACAGGGGTTCCGGGCTGCGCAAATGGCCTACTATTTCCCTTTGAATTGGATTCGCGCCCAGGCGGTATTGGACAGGGGCGAGGCCGTCGGGTTCTGGCGCGGCCTTGATTCTTATTTGGAATTTGGCAGCGGACTGGGACCCTTCACCTGCCAAAACAGATATTTCAAATCGGGGCTGTGTGTTGAACCGGCGCTGGAGGCGCAAACAATAGCCGGAAGCCTGGCACGTTATTTGGATGTTACGCGGCCGGTCAGGTGGGATGTGGAATTTGAAAAAAGGGGGACGATCGACCTCGCCATTTTTTCTTACGTCTTGACGGAACTGCCACAATTGCCTTCATGGGTTCACGAGATAAAAAACCTGGTGCTTGTTGAGCCTTCAACCCAAAAGGACGGGCGCCGATTGATGAATATAAGAGAATCCCTCATCAAAGACGGCTATTACCCGTGGGCGCCTTGCGTCCACGATATGGCGTGTCCGCTGCTTGCAGAGTCAAAAAAAGACTGGTGCCACGACCGGGTTGCATTCGATGCGCCCCCGTGGTGGTTTGAAGTGGAAAAACACCTTCCGATGAGAAACCGCACCATCACGTTTTCCTATCTACTCATGAAAAAAGAGAAGCCCACGCCCAGGGCAAGAAATTGCGCACGGCTCGTAGGAGACAGTCTTGTCGAAAAAGGAAAGACGCGGCAGATGCTTTGCCACGATTCCAGCCGGAAATTTCTTTCGTGGCTTCACAAGGAGGCCGGCAAATTTGAACTCCCCCGGGGTGAGGTTGTTGTAATACCGGAAGACGCCGTTAAAAAGGGGACGGAGATACGCATCCGGCATAAGCCGGAAAGCGGCCTTTCACCATGAGGCCGTATTTGAAATAATGAGGACGGATACCGCTTTCTTTGCCGGTGCGTTCGGTCTTCCCGTTTATTCACATTTTGCTTTACTTTTACTTGTTTTTGACTAGAATCAGATGTCTTTAACATTTAACTATTTAAAAACTTATTCGTCGTGCACTATCGTGGATATTACAAAAGCCAAAAATCGTCTCTTGGAAATGCTCCTGGAAAAATCATTCCAATATAACAAAGACCCTGTTTTTAAACTCGTTTCCGGCAAGATGAGCAACTATTACGTCAACTGTAAGATGACAACCCTCAATGCTGAGGCGACGTTGCTTATTGGGCGGATATTTTATGAAAAGGTTAGACTCCTTGGGATAACCGCTATTGGCGGCCTGACTCAGGGCGCTGACCCAATTGCCGTGGCCACCGCAATGACAAGCGGCATGGAAGGCAAGGGAATAAATGCCTTTGTGGTGCGCAAGGTAGCAAAGGAACACGGACTTAAAAAGCTGATCGAGGGTGACGTTCACCCGGGAGATAAGGTCGTTGTCGTTGACGACGTGATAACAACCGGCCAATCTACCATTGATGCAATAGACCGGGCAAGGAACGAAGGATTACAGGTCGTAAAGGCCGTAGTTTTAGTTGACCGGCAGGAAGGAGGCAGAGAAAATATTGAGAAAAAGGGCTTGCAAGTCGAGGCCATCTTTACGATTAATGATCTTATGGAAAAATACAAAAAGGGGAACAATCTAGTTTCCTGAATTTGGCCCAATAATTATCCAGCCATTTTGCTATTTGCGTCCTGCGTGCCTTTATTATCCTCTCCTACCAAATTGACTCTTAACTGTTGGTCTGAAAAGCCCGCCCATTATACCAATGATAGGACGGAAGAAACCGTACTTCTGCTCAAAACCGTTCTTCGTAGCAGTATTCGAAGCTTTATGCGCTGTTCAACCCGATTTTTAAATAGCCACTCGATATTATACGGATAGGCATATTTCTTTGCTGTTCATATTTTCGCGCAGGTTTTGGGTTGCGGTTACGCTTCCAAAGGGATGTCTATCTGTTCGGGTTTATACGTTTCCTTTACGTATTTGAGAAAGAGGCCGTCGTTAAAGAACATGTCAAAAAGGTCTTTATCTACATGCTGATCCTTGACCATAAAACCCAGTAGCTTTTTTACCTCCGTGGCAGTCTTGCCTCTCCTGTAGGGGCGGTCGTTGGCGGAAAGCGCTTCGAATATATCGGCAAATGCAAGTATCCTCGCCTGAAGGGGTATTTGCGGCCCTTTTAATTTTTTTGGGTAGCCGTTTCCAGTCAATGTTTCATGATGGGCGCTGGCGTATTCCGTCACGTGGCGTAATTTCTTTGGGAATGGCAGTTCCTTCAGCATGGTCTCTGTCAAACAGACGTGGTTTTGTATTTTCTCCCGCTCTTCTTTTGTAAGGGTGCCTTTGCTTATAGTCAGGTTGTAGACCTCGTTTTCCGACAACCAGGGAACCATTTCCGTATTGTTCAGCCATGTGTTTTTTGCAATGGCTTTTACCTTATTGATTTTTTCTTCAGACATAAATTCGCCGCCGGTGTTAATGTCTCGGATAAACTGGATGTTTTCTTCAATTCTATTTAATTCCTCGGTATATTCTTTTTCATAATGGATTATGTCTTCCCGTTTGCCGCTCTCCAGCAATTCGATTTTTTTCTTGAGGAATCTGACTTCAGCCTCCCGTTTGAACAACTCAAAACGGGTGCAAACTTCGTGAATCCGGTCATAGATTGTTTCAAGCTTGCTCGCCTTGTCCACAACGTATTCCGGGGTAGTGACCTTGCCGATATCGTGCATCCAGGCGGCAATGCGTAATTCCTTGAGTTGGTCAACCGTAAACGAAACGTTGGCGTACACGCCATCCTTTTTTTCATTAATTTTTCCGGCGATCATCAACGCCAAATCGGCGACTCTCTTTACGTGGCCTCCGGTGTAAGGGGACTTTTCGTCAATAGCCTTTGCAATCGTCCGGATAAATGCCTCGAACAGATTTTCCAGGTCATGTATCAGCCTGTTTTTGGTAATGGCAACGGCCGCCTGGGATGCAAGAGAGAGGGATATTGTTTGTGCCTCCGGAGAAAAAGGGACAATGGATTTCGTGCGCACGTCCTGGGCATTCAACAATTGGATTACTCCAATGATTTCATTTTCATGGTCTCTCAAAGGAACGACGAGCATGGATTTCGAACGGTAGCCGGTACGCTTGTCAAACGCTTTTGTGCCGGAAAAGTCGAATCCTTCGACGTCATAAACGTCCGGTATGTTTACCGTTTTCCCGGTGAGCGCTACGTGGGCGGAAACGTTGGCATGATTTTCTTTGCCGGAATCATCGGCAAGTTTCACCGGCGGCCAGCTTATTTTCTCTCCAGTCCCCCCCATTCTTACCTTAAGGGAGGTATTGCGCACGATTTCAAAAATCAGATGTTTTGTGTCTTCAGACGTTATATAGAGAGTTCCGCCGTCGGCATTGGTAAATGACATGGCATTTTCAACGATCATTTCCAGTAGTTTCTGAGTATGCGTCTCGGATGAAAGCGCCATACCAATAGCGGTCAATTGGTTAATGTGGCCGATCATGTTATCAGAAAAATCTTTTAAATTAACAATAATGTTGTTAATTAACCAGTTTGCTTCGGCATTTTCAGAAATACGAAAGGTTTCCATTGTGGTTCCTCAAAAAAACCTGAAACCAAAGATACGCAAGGCACGGTCTCAGACCAATTAAAAATATTAGGAGAACTTAGGTTACGTAGATTATACAGAATATTACCGTTATCGTATAGGGTTTTTGCCTTACGCATGCGGGATATTACGTGATACGAACAAACGAAAAAGATTGCAAGTTTTTTTGGCAAAATTAAAAACTAAAGCAAGGGAAATGGGGAGAAATGGTGTGGAATTACAGGAGGATTATTATGTAGTGGGTAATGTGCAGCACATTATCCAATTTTTTGACAAAAATTGGCAAGACCGTCCCTACGTCCTGTATGCCTTGTACTGCGATGACAACGCTGCTAGCGTCTTCTCCACCTCAATTGCCTCCAATAATACTACTTTCGCTATAAATGCGGTATTAAAGTCTTTCTCATTTTCCAGACCTCCCTTTCTAACCTATCTTACCAAAGTGACTCTTAACTACTGGTCTGAAAAGCCCACCCATTATATCTGGTGAATGACAATTGATTATCAAACACTACCAAAACGGCGTTGCGCCGCATGACAACAGGCGAATGATCTACAATCGTAGAAATTCGTGTGGCGTATTAGACTTAAAACAAGACACGGCAAAGCCCTCAATAAAAACCTCTACCCATGGAATAACATCAAAATTACTTCTTAGCCACTTCATCCACCTTGTAACCTGCTTCAATCCAGCCTGCTATTCCATCCCTGTATTCCAGCACATTCTTGTATCCCAGCTCTCTGAGATGTGCCGCAAGCTTGGCGCTGGCAGGGCAATGCGGGTTAGCACAATACGTCACTACCAGCGCGTCCTTGTCCTTTATCGCCTTTGCCACCTCCTCAGCCGTGGATTCAGCATTTAAAGACCCGGCGCCTGGTATGCGTTTCCCGTCATCGTATTTCCCTGTCCTCGCATCCAAAATCGTCACAGCCACCTTTGAATCGAGCAATGCCTTGACCCCTGCCGTCGAGATATCCGTTGCAGCGGGCGCTTCCGCTTTAGCCGCGTCTGCCTTTGTTGTTTCACTGCTTCCCGCTGAACCAGAACCATTTCCCTGCGTATGGCAATTGTCGGTACAGCATCCCGCTAAAGCAAGCATACCAACCAGTCCCGTTGCAACTATTACTTTATTCATTTTCTATCCTCCTTATAAATGGCAGTTGATTATCAAACACTATCAAAATAGCGTTGCGTTTGCATGACAACTCACGTTCCAGTCATTTCCATAAATCTTTTTTGCCTTCTTGTGCCTCTTTATACGTATTCGGGAATCTCAGTAAGAGGCCTAACCCTGTTTGTTAAACCGGCGGATTTCACGTCATACCTACATCGCACCTTGTGGTAAAAGCATACCAGAATACATGAAACCACACAAGAATTAAATTCCGTTGAATGCCTCAAAAAGACTGATAAAACAAAGGTGTGCAGAAGACACACAAGCGGAAAATCGCTTGACAGAAAGGAGGCGAAGGCGTAGAATTCTGCCGTCCGGCTTTGTATTTCATGCTAAATACTGTTTAACCATTTGCGTCCATTTGTATAGCAGTTCTGCCTGCATTATTAATAGCCAGGGAACAACCAGACCATCCCATTTTCTCAAGGAGCATTTTTAATGCCCTCCTTAAAATAAATTGAAAACAAACGTGTCGTCCACTGCAAAACACAATCCACATAAACCCTAAACCTGAAACTCGAAACTCGAAACTCGAAACCCGAAACCCGAAACCCGAAACTCGAAACTCGAAACTCGAAACCCGAAACTCGAAACCCGAAACTCGAAACTCGAAACTCGAAACTCGAAACTAAACTTTACACGAAAGGTCTTTATGCTATGAGTACTATAAACACTGACGCCGTTGCCAAACGTGCGGACAAAATCCTGTTGTGTCCCAGGTGCAGAAAGGAACTCTCGGTTGTATTACAGGAAGGCGTTGAGATCGATGCCTGCCCTAAGTGTAATGGTGTGTGGATTGATTGTAGTGAAGAAAAAAAGGCCCTCGCAATAACGCCCGAGGTCTTTACCGTTGACGAACTCCACAAGCTCAGAAGGCATTACCAGTCGTGCGGCAGGGTTGAAACGGTCAGGTACGTTCCCTGTCCGATATGCGACAAGTTAATGCAACGGAAGAACTGGGGTTCCCATTCAGGCGTTGTTGTTGATAAGTGTTACGATCATGGCTCCTGGTATGACGAAGGCGAGTTGGACAAAATACGTGAGTTTGTCAAACTCGGCGGTGTGGAATACGAGAAGCTCAGGATATCAGAGCAGGGCTTGAGCGACCTGAATCGAAAGATAGAAAACGAGGCCGCCCGGCTTGACATACGCATCGACCAGGCGCGTTTGTTTAACATGGTCGGCTTTTAGCCTGGCACGGTTACATAGTGGATATTCGGTAAACGCGTATGGTCATATACCGTAGGTATGCCTTAATTGTGCACTAATTTTATTTCTAAATGACAATCTAAAGCTTGCGCATATTTTTTAAGTGTATCAAGAGATGGCGAATGTCTTCCGGTGCTGAGGGACGATTCAAGCCTTGTCACGGAAGGAGATTTGGTTCCCATACGTTCAGCAATTTGGGCTTGACTTAAACCTGCCTTTTGACGCGCAAGAAGCATTTCCCTAAGTAAATTAAACTCTGGTTCTAATGCATCGTATTCTGCTTTTACTTTGGTTTTGCTTAATGCAATTTGTTTTAATTTTTTATGAGTCATTCTCAATAACCTCTTTCATGCGCTTAATAGCAATTTCCAGTTCTTTTTTAGGTGTTTTTTGTGATTTCTTAATGAACACATGTAGCATAACAATTCTTTTGCCAATTCGAATGCAATAAAAAATACGGCCAATGCCCTCCTTTCCTTTTACACGCAACTCGAATAGGCCTTTATCCAGGGAGCGGGTATGTGGCATCCTAAATTGGGGCCAAATTCAAGCATGAGGTCTGAGAGGCGTAAGTAGCGCGCTACTATCCCTTCCGGAAGGGATAGTACCGTTTTTTCTACTTTTGGGCTGTAATATTCAATGGTACAATTCATTAGCTTATAGTAACAAATATGTTACTTTTGTGCAAATAGAAAAGGGCTTTGTTTTAAAATGGCATAACAAGATAAATCAGCAGCGCGGGCACCACCGTTGCCAAAAACACAAAGCGGCTATCCCGCGTCCGCTGGATTTTTTTGTTAGGTGTCTTTATATCTCTCAATCCAGAGCTTGTGAGTGGATTTCCCAGTGGAGGCTTTAAATAGCCGTGGTTTAATTCGCCAGTGATCCAGAGATCCTCTCACTTTCTGAATGAGGAATTTTGAACTCCTGGCTCCGAAAACAATCCCATAGAGAGCTGGTTCGTTAAATTGCAGGTATGGACAATCCCGCATCGAGAAAAACCTGATTTCATCTTCACCTACCCAGTGTTTGGTCTTCTTGGCGTAGATGATATTTGCCATTGCCCAAACGTCACCATAATTAAAAAATCTCTCAAGAGCGTGAACAAACCGCTCTATGCCCAACGGTTCAGAGTCATATTCGACGACTTGCCCTCGGAACTCACCTGAGGACTGGTCAAGGAGCTGGGAGGAGAGAATTATAAATGCAAGGCCGCGATGGTTTTTCGCGTAATGTGCCCACATCATCATATTTCTAGGAGATTTTGCGAAACAACACACCCTGATCTTCGCGCCTAAAGATTTCAACTCCTTGACTATGAATTCATTGAGCCATAACTGATCCTTGTGCCGCCCCGTTGCGAAAGCTCTATCTGCCTCTTTCATCAGTTCGGATTCAGGTATGCCAGACTTGTTCACCTTCTCATACATTTTTACGTAGTAGTATAGGAACTTACGCCATATATCGTCATCCCTGCTGGGCATGATTGAAATAAGTGGTCTACAGTCAAAGGGGTCATTGAATTCAGATGGCTGGCAATAGTATAGGCGCTTATTAATGAGGACGTCAAGAATGTATTCTTTATTTCCGTAATAACGGCACAGAAATCTTGGGGGATTGTTCATATATTATATTGCACCCAACGGTTTGCGTTACTGGCGCAGGGGCGGGCGTGGATTCTATTTGGGAGCAGAAAAAATTCCAAGCCAGAAAATGCTTGTAAACCGCGCAGAATCCCCAGCGTCCAGTGCACGCTTTGTTGGGTGGCGTTTTTATCAAGAACCCTTTTCCCTTTTTTCAATGAGCCTTAATACAGCATGGATTGTGGCTAAATAATAGTAAAACATCCAACTGTACCAAATAGCCTGTTCGTAATCTGTTTTCTGCTTATCGTTGTGATGGCGAATTCCGAAACTATTTGCGATGTTGAACAAATCGTTTTCATCGGCTCTTGTAATTACAGTTTTTAATTTTGGTCGGATAAATTCTAGTACATCGGCTAAGTCCCGAAGTGCGTCTCGACGGTCTTCTATCGTTGCTCTGTAACGACGAAATTTGTTTGTTGCGGCTTGAACTCTTAACACAACATTTTCATTGTCTTTCGATGGAATATCAGCCTGAAATAATAAATCAAGACCGACTTCGCCTTTTATTAAAATTTCTCCCTTCTCAGATAACTCAAACCCATCTCCGTAATCTCTAATTATTGAGTTTATTTCATCTCGAAATTCGTTCTTACCAGTTTGTTTATCAAAGGTGTGATAATGCCATCCACATTGTCCCCAATCATGGTAAGTTCCATCAATAGGTTTTGATACATAATCGTATAGAAATTCAATCACGTCGAATAAATCATCTTCCGAATAATTTGGACAATTTTCTGAAATTGGATATAGATTGGACTTGCGAATTTTTCGTAACATCTGGGCTTCAATATCAACCCCTAAAGTTCCTGAAACTGAGCCTAAATCTATGCACTCGTAACCAAAGGCTTCCTGAAAATAATCTTTTCCCGCAAAACTTTTGTAAATATCAAGGAACAATCTTTGAAGAATCGGTAAATCAATACCTTGTGAGTATTGATTTTTTCCTGTTCTCATTGAATAATATTGTCTATCGTTACTCATGCTTTACCTTGATTTTTATAATTTAGAAAGGACAGCCACCCAACATTAATTAGATTGATCCGCATAATATGCGGAATACAGGTTTATTGTCAATATAACATGCCTTTGGTATGGCAAATACTATCTTGACAAGCGCTTCATACACGGGCACTTGTGTCGTTTTGCACTTTTTATCATGTCGTCTTATACGGATCGGCATAAAATCCTCTTGTTTCATTTCAAAAACGAACAAGTTAATAAATAGTTTCCTGATAATATCTAAAAGTGCTGTGAATATCAAGCACCTGTGGCAAATTCAGGTGACAATCTATTGGAAGCCATTATACCTTATTCCCAAAAAGCTCCTTTTCTACAATTAAACACACAATGTGTCCGACGGTAATATGGCATTCCTGTATGCGCGGCGTGTTGCTGGAGGGTACCTGCAGGCAGATATCCACGGCGCTTTTTAGCAAACCGCCGTCCCTTCCGGTAAAACCGACGGTGATTGCCCCGTGCTCTCTGGCTACTTGCGCCGCATTCAAAATACCCTTTGAATTTCCACTGGTGCTAAAGGCAAAGACAACGTCTCCCGCAGTAGCGAGCGCCTCGATTTGACGGGCAAAGCAGGAGTCGTAACCGAAGTCGTTTGAGAGCGCCGTTAATACCGAGGTGTCGGTTGACAGGGCGATTGCGGGGAGCGGACGCCGGTTTATTTTAAACCTTCCAATCAATTCGCCGGCAATATGCTGGGCGTCCGCCGCGCTTCCTCCATTGCCTATGAGATACATGCGATGATTATTTTTAAACGCATCGACGGTAATCCGGGCAATTTTTTGTATCGTGGTCACCTGGGTGGCCAGCAGCTCTTTTTTTACGTTGATGCTTTCTTGTAATTGGATTTCAATTTCATCCATGCGTTTTCTCCTTGTGGTATTACCCGGTAAAAATTTCTTTTATTGGCAAGTTTTTTACAACCTGCTTTGTCCCCCTTTTTTAAGGGGGATTTGGTTGTGTTTTGCTGCGTTATGAAATGTTTCTTAGCGTTCTCTGTGGCCGCTGCGCCCTCTGCGGTGAACTGTTGTCTGCTTTTAAACGCCGGTCAATTTGCTTGCGGCCGTACGATCCACGAGGAACAAAAGCCTGCCATTCTCAGGGCATATAAACTGTGACGGCAATCGGTGCGGCTGATATGCCCCTTCAATCACGTCCCGCAATACAGCCGCCTTTGATTCCCCTGAAATTAAAAAAACAATATTGGCTGCGTGGTTGATTAACGGGATGGTCATTGTAAGCCGGTATTCGCCGAGTTTCTCTACGTAATTTGCTGAAACCAAACCACTGGCGTCGTCAAGCGCAGGCGTGTACGGAAAGAGTGACGCGGTATGGCCGTCGTCGCCCATACCCAAAAGGATGAAGTCAAAGCGGGGAAATCCACCATCCTTCAGGTGGAAAAAGGTTTTTATCGTCCGTGCATGTTCCCTCGCATTGAGCTCATGGTCTTTCTGCTCCACGGGCATCCGATAAATATTGCCTTTCGGGATTGGGACATGGTCAAGGAGCAATTCACGCACCATGCGATAGTTGCTTTTGATATGGTCCGGAGGGACGCATCGTTCGTCACTCCAGAACACGTTTACCCGTTCCCATGCTACCCGATTTTTGTGCCGGCTGTCTGCCAGCAATTGGTAAAGTTCCCGGGGAGTTGATCCCCCTGAAAGCGCCGCGGTAAAGCGCCCCTTTTCCCGGATCGATTCTTCTGCCAGCCATATAAATTCCTGCGCCGCCCTGAGGCTTAATTCCTCAGGATTTGAGACAACAACGATTTCCGGTTTGTACACCATAGTGGACGCCTCACCTTCCCATACAGCAGCGGGTGGCATTACCCGCTACACCTTCTCCATTCCCGCCCATCCTTTGTCATCAGTTCGTCCGCCTCATTGGGGCCCCAGGTACCGGCCTGATAGTTGGGGAATTTCCGGCTGGGCAGCGCCTTCCAAACGTCTTGTATCGTTGACACCACACCCCATCCGGCCTCCACCATGTCGGCGCGCTGGAAGAGGGTGGCGTCGCCCAGCATGCAGTCGTATAAAAGCCTTTCGTGACCCGTGCTGGGTGTTCTGCCGAAATAGTCCTCGTACTTGAATTCCATATCGACCGCTCCCAGCCTAACGAGTGGGCCCGGCACCTTGGCGCCGAAGTTTAAAGAAATCCCTTCGTCCGGCTGAATGTGCAGCACCAGCAAATTCGGCTTAAGATCTTCAACGGCCGTTTTGCGAAACAACACAAAGGGGGCGCGTTTGAATTGAATGGCCACCTCGGTAAGCCGGCAGGGCAGCCTTTTCCCCGTACGCAGGTAAAAGGGCACGTTTGCCCAGCGCCAGTTGTCGATAAACATCTTAAGCGCCACAAAGGTTTCCGTATACGAGTTGGGCGGCACGTTCTCTTCCGAGCGATAACCCGACACCCGCTGGTCATTATGAGCGCCTTCTCCGTATTGCCCCCTGACGGTGTACTTAAGCACTTCCTCCGGCGACATGGATTGAATGGCGCGCAATATCTTCACTTGCTCGTCACGCACGGCATCGGCATCGAAGGAAATCGGCGGCTCCATCGCAATCAGTGTTACGAGTTGGAATATGTGGTTGGGTACCATGTCCCTCAGCGCCCCTGCCTTATCATAGTAGCCGCCGCGCTGTCCCACGCCGATATTTTCGGCAACGGTTATCTGCACGTGGTCGATGTAGCGGCGGTCCCATATAGGTTCAAAGATACCATTGGCAAAGCGGAATACCATGATGTTCTGCACCGTTTCCTTGCCGAGGTAGTGATCGATGCGGTAGATTTGGCTTTCTTTCAGCGTTTTCTGGATTTCCCGGTTGAGGGCACGCGCGGAATCAAGATCGTGACCAAAGGGTTTTTCGATAATAACCCGCCGCCAGTTTCCGTTTTCTTCATGGGTGAGTCCTACCGTGCTGAGTTGCTGGATAATTTGAGAAAAATATTCCGGCGCTGTTGCGAGATAGTAGAGATAGTTTCCCCCCGTTCCATGCGTCTTATCCACCTCGGTCAAAACATTTTGAAGCCGCTGATAGGCGGCAGGGTCCTGAAGGTCGCCGGAAACGTAATAGAGGCGGTTAACGAGCCAGTTCCATAGTTCCTGATCAATAGCACCCGTGAAAAACTCCTTGATCGCCTCGCTGATCTTAGCCCGAAACTCCTCATGGCTCATCTCGTGGCGGGCAAATCCCACAACGGCAAATTCTTTGGATAACAGGCGTTCACGCGTAAGGTTGTAAAGCGCGGGAATAAGTTTTCGTTTAACCAAATCGCCGGATGCGCCAAAAACAACCATAATGCAAGGGGCGCCAGGTTGTCCTGGTAGTTCAACAGCGCCGCCATTTTCGAGTGAACACTCCATTCCCTCTCTCCTAAAAAAGGTATGATGCAAATATTTTTACATCGTAATGCCATTAGCCATAAATACAGGTTGTTTTACAAAATAATTTTGCCGAAAATCTAAAAATACCCCTCTTAAGACATAAAAGGACTAAAGAGGATTTGAAACGGCGCTTTTCAGGTAAAATTATCCTGCTATCAAGATAGTTGCTAAAGAGGAATCTGTCAAGCAAATATGCGATAAAGACACCTTGGGAAAGGATACGGGGAAATGCCTGACCCAAACGACGGCCTTCCAGGATTGAAATGACAGGAAGGGATTTCGGCGGTTTTACAACGGATGTAATATTCCGCCTTTGAGGTAACCGCTCTACCGTTAAAACTATTAGCAGCCATTCCCGGCAAACGGGTTATTGTAACCGCCACTCGGTATACCATATCAGTTGCATTTTTTTATTGCAATCCTTTGCTTAAATAATTAGTATCATGCTTGCACTTATTTACATTTCCGTAACAGTATCACGCGATACCGGATGAAATTCTAAGGGGCGTCCCAAGTTTCTCCGCGGGAATGGGGCGATGGGGCTGTCTTTTCAGGCATTTTGGATACCGGCTGAACTGCTACGATATTTTTTGTAACATACTATACCGCGACCTCATAAGGAGCTAGCACGGATACTAATATGACAGATTTGCTTTTTGAAATCGGCACAGAGGAAATTCCCGCCGGATATATTACCCCTGCAACACGGCATATACAGGCTTTTTTTACCGAGCAGGCCAAAAAACACCGCATGGAGGCACAGTCCGTCTATTGCACAGGCACACCGAGAAGGTTGACGCTATTTGTGAAGGGACTGCCGGAAAAGCAGGAAAGCGTCACCGTAGAAACGCTGGGCCCGGCGGCGTCAGCAGCCTTTGATAAGGCGGGAAGCCCGACAAAAGCGGGGCAGGGATTTGCCAGGTCACAGGGCGTTGATGTGCAGAACCTCCAGGTAAAGAAGACCCCAAAAGGCGATTATTGTTTTGTGGTCAAGCACATCGAAGGTAAAGAGACCTTGTGTATCCTTCCGGAGCTGTTAACGGAGGTCATTAAAAACATTCCCTTCCCTAAATCCATGAAATGGAAGGGGAACGCCTGGTTCTTTGCCCGTCCTATCCGTTCGCTTCTTGCGCTGTTCGGCGATACCGTTGTGCCTCTGGAAATCAACGGCGTCAAGGCCGCCAGGCTCGTCTCCGGACACCCTTTCCTGTCCGGGCGAAAGGTTGAGATACCCAGGGCGGATTGGAACTTATATAAACAATTGCTTAAGCAGGAATACGTGGTTGTGGATATGCCGGAACGCCGCGAGGAGTTGAGGATAAAAATCGCCCAACGTATGTCGGCCTACAGCGCGGCCATTGACGATGAAGAACTGCTTGACGAGGTAACGAATCTCGTTGAATATCCAAACGCCATTGAATGCAGTTTTGACGAGGAATTTCTGGAAATCCCGTCTGACGTTATAGAGACGGCCATGAAGGAACACCAGCGGTATTTTCCCATCAGAAAGAGAGGCGGGCGGCTTTTAAATAAGTTTGTAGCCACGCTCAATCGCGATGAAAGGAGCGCGCAGACAACCATCCAGGGCAATCAAAGGGTGCTGAAGGCGCGCCTTTCCGACGCAAGGTTCTTCTGGAAGGAGGATAAAAAAGTTCCGCTCAAAAACCGGGTGGAAGACTTAAAAAACATCGCCTTTCTGGAAAAACTGGGGAATTACTACGACAGGACGAACAGGATCGTTGCGCTTTCAGACGTCATATCCCACACACTGGTGGCCGCCGGCAAGCTCGCTCCGGAAGACGCCGCCCTCGCTAAACGCGCGGCACTCTTGTGTAAGGCAGACCTTTTAACGCAAATGGTGGGAGAGTTTCCTTCCCTGCAAGGGATTATGGGGAGGGAATATGCCGGGTGGGACGGGGAAGAGACGCCCGTTGCCATAGCTATTGCTGAACATTATATGCCTCGCTTTGCCGCAGACAATATCCCCGCATCGAAGATCGGCGCCGTTGTGGGCCTGGCCGATAAATTCGACACGATATCCAGTTGCTTTGCGCTGCAGCTTATCCCCACGGGTTCGCAAGACCCGTATTCGCTGAGACGGCACGCTTACGGCATTATCCGTATACTGGACGAACACGAATTTGCCCTGGAAATCGGGGAAACCGTCCGCTCTTCGCTATCGTTCTTGCCGGTAATAAAAGGGCAGTCCATCCCCGGCGATCAGAAGGCAGGGTGTGAAAAAACAGTTTCCGACGTCAGGGGATTTTTTAAAGACCGTCTGTTTCAGGTAAATATTGAAAGGGGCTACCGCTATGACCTGGTGAACGCCGTACTAAATGCGGGAAAGGGATTTGACGACGTGTATAACTTCTCGCAGCGGTTAAAGGCGATAGAAGCTATTTCGCGGGAAAAATGGTGGGCTGAACTGGTTGCCGTGGTCGAAAGGACGTTTAACATCGGCAAAAAGGCCAAAAGCGGAGACCAGATAAACGAAAGATTCCTTACCGAAACGGAGGAAAAGACGTTGTGGAAGGTTTATCAGGACAAGGGCGAAGAGATTCAGCGGTTGATGAATGAACAACGATACGTTGAGGCCTCAGAGCTGTATTACAAGGTGTTTGCTACGCCCGTCCACAGCTTCTTTGAGAAGGTGTTCGTGAACGTTGAAGACGAAGGGGTACGCAACAACAGGCTTGCATTGCTCAAAAAAATAAACGAATTATACTCACAAGGAATAGCCGAACTATCCCAAATTGTTATGCCGGAACACGGGTAATCTGCGATGCACACTTACCGCATTATTCTACAAACGGAAAATGCAGGTTTTATTTATTACATTTATTTAAAGAAAGTGAAGGTTTGTATATGAAAAACGTAGAATTTGCAGTTGAAGGAAATACGCTTACCATAAAGATTGATTTGTCAAAAGAGTTTGGTCCGTCAACGTCCGGAAAGAATATCATCGTCGCGTCCACCGAAGGAAACGTCAGCATTCCCGGCCGTGAAGAGAAGATAGGCCTAAATATTTATCGCAAGAAATAGTCCGGTAGGGTAGGCGCTGCCAACCATGTGCCGGGATTTGTTCGGACGCCAATTGGTGAACCGCCGGGAAACGTTTTGCCTTCCGTAATGGGGGGTATTCCCGATTCTTTGTGTTTTTCCTATACGGACAGGGGGAAACTGGGGGGTTGTCTTACGCCATCACAGGTGACTTGTGAACTGTCACGAGTTTACAGAAATTGGGAATGCACCCGTTTTGGAGTGCAGTGATCGTGCCACTGCACGCATCGACATGGTCGATGCACTCCATAACTTTGTTGAAAATAATCTAAAATACCACCATTTACAAATCAAATAAGAAGATTTTTTTTGCACCTGTCACATATTTTCGTTAAACTATTATCTAATGGTACGGGGCGTGGCTCAGCTTGGCTAGAGCGCGACGTTCGGGACGTCGAGGTCGCTGGTTCAAATCCAGTCGCCCCGACCACTTTCATAGGATTTGGAGTAATCGGTGTTTTCAAAACTTGGTCTCTGGCATTACCTGCTTATCCTGATACCAGTCACCATCATTTCCCAGCACTTCCACTTTCCATCAGTTATAACCTTTCTTTTAGCCTCGGTTTCGCTTGTGCCGCTTGCACATTTTCTGGGTGAGGCTACCGAACTAATCTCAGAAAAAGTGGGATCCCATTTTTCCGGCATTATCAACGCCACTTTTGGCAACGCCGCAGAATTGGTTATTGCTATCATAGCCATCAGGAATGGCCTGGTGGATATCGTGAAATATTCATTAATCGGCTCGATCATCGGTAACATCCTGCTCATCCTGGGATTGAGTATATTTGCCGGCGGTGTTAAATATGGCGAGTTAAAGCTCAGTCCAAACATCACCGGCCCTACGATCATCCATCTCTCTATGGCAGCCATGTGTTTCGGAGTACCCTCAATCTTTGTGAATGAGGGCAACCTGTCGGCGCTTAACCAGTACAGTACCAGCATCGCCATCGTCCTGCTCATAGTCTACTTTGTAGGGCTGTTTTATACGATGACGACTAGTAAAAACAGGGAGGTGTCACAGATCATTAACGAAGCCATTGAGGCCACAGCCCCAAAATGGAACACTGCAAAGTGCTTTTTCATTCTGATCTTGGCAACGGGTGGGCTGGTCTACATTTCTGAAATTTTAGTGCATCAGATAGAACCGCTTATCGCTTCGACCCACATACCGGCAACCTTTGTCGGCTTAATCATCTTACCCCTCGTCGGCAACGTAGCAGAACACTCGATTGCCATCAGGGGTGCGCTAAAGAATAAAATCAATCTAAGCCTGGCCATTGCCGGCGAAAGCAGCACGCAAATTGCGCTCTTTGTATCACCGATATGCGTGCTGATAGCAGGCCTTTTTGGGCAAAATTTCAACCTCATCTTTAACAAGATCGAATTAATTACCCTGGCCATGTCCATCAGTGGCGCCTGGCTGGTAATCCATGACAACAAAAGTAATTGGTGGGAAGGGTTTTTGCTGCTGTCGTTCTATCTTATCATATCCATTGCGGCTTATTTTCTGTAAGACATCCTGGCGATATTTGCTGCTATTTTTAGCGCTCTTTGTGGTGGATAAATTGCGCTACAAAAACCTCTCTTTTTTCGAAAATCAAGGCTGAATCTGGCGTTCGTTATCATACTGCTTATGTAAGGAAATTATTACATCAAATAAGATTATCCGTATAAATGGGGGGAGGGTGATTTACCAAAAATGGCTAACTGGCTGTTCTGATTTGACTAGCTATTATCAAATTCGCCATCCTCGTCGTCTAATGCCCGCTCAATTTCAGATTCGATTTCCCTTCTGGGGTCAAGAACTAACTTTTTATATCTTTCCTTGATAAGCACTAACCGCTCTATTTTTTTTCTTTGGCTGTCTGTGGTATAATGCACGTCTAAAATCACAACACCTACCTCCTGCTTACCTTTGTTCATAAATATTCATCAAAGCAAAATGTGAACTATACTGCGAGTTCGTGAATTATATATTCAACTCGTTTAATGTCAAGTCAAATTGTTGAGTTTGTTTTCATTCATCATACCGTGTAAAAGCGCATACATTTTCTCCCGCTACGCTTATTGGCACGTGTGAATTGGTTGTCCAATTGTATCTCTAATGTGCTTAAGAAATATTTTGTTTTTGGAGAAACCCTCGTCCCGTGGATTTATGATATAAACCGGGGTATAACAACCGATTTGATGCAATCTTTCACGGGCTTTTGCTACGTCACTTTCGCTGTCATCTGCATATTTATTAATGGCAACCAGGTCTATTTTGGAAAGTATCTGCGTGGTAGACCGTTTGATTTTTTTCTCCCTTGGGGTAACGACAAGGATGCTGAGGTCAGCGTCGTGCGCATGGAGAAAACTATTGCCCTCTACAATGATCGAGTCGGTTTTGCCAAAGTGCGAGAGCGCCTCTTCTATGCCGGCCTGCAGGTGTTCCGAATGCGCTTGTAGCCAGACTACCTTTCTTGCTCCTGCGTTATTAAACAAGGCGGTATCCTTGCCTGCTTGGTTGATTTGAAGGGGGTCAACGGTAACGGTGTAAGGATGTTTCATGGTTTCGCACACGTCACATTCTGAGTGACGTGGGCAGTTGCCCTCATGCCGCGTCGTAATTTTTAAAGCGGAAAAGCTCCATAAATATTTTAAAAGAAACTGAGCAACGGTTGTCTTTCCCACCCCGCTGGCTGTTCCTGTGATAGATATGATCTGCATGATTATCGTATTGCTCCGTTAGATGTAAATATCTTGTATGCGTGTTTCTGTAAGCCCTGAAGGGGCGAAATAACTTAGCCAAGGGCATCGCCCTGGGGACTCGGAAAAACCAACAAGCCCTGAAAGGGCGTAATACGGAATAAACTGTTATTTTGTCCCCAATGTCGCTCCTTCAGGGCTTGTTTTGCTAAAAATGCTAAACCCACACAAGGCGCTCTGTTTTTTGTGACCCAGACTGCATGTGTCATAATTTTAACAATGCCACGCCTTCTTCCCATTATCATCAGGGCTAAAGCCCATTTCTGCGGTCATCACGAACCCCAGCCTAAAGGCTGGGGTTAATAACAAAAACGCTACGGCATCCATACACGAACTGCCCATCATGAACTGTCCCGATCATTAACCCCAGCCTTGAGGCTGGGGCGCCAGACACACTCCAAACTCGGGCTTTAGCCCTGACGGCACGCAACTTGGCATTCTTCACGCTTCGTTCATGCCCTTAAGTAACCGGTAACCTCGTTTTGTTATCATATTAATTGTGAACAGGGTAATTAGGCAGGGGGCATTCTAACGGTAAGAACGGGACAAGGCGACGTACGCACTACTTTCTCTGCAACACTACCCATCGTAAAATGGGAAAGTCCCGTTCTGCCGTGTGTACCGATAACAATCATGTCTGCCCCAATTTCTTTAGCGGTGTTGATAATTTCGTTATAGGGTACCCCTTCCACTACAATAGTTTCAACATCGATGAGATCCGTTGTCCCTTCCGGCAGGCTTTTTAGAAGGTCAGCATGGATTTTGGACATATCAATTTCGTTTGGTTTCATAACGCCGAACATATAAATGCCCGTATCGTATTGACGAAAATCTACCACGTGCATAAGATATATTTTCACCTTATCTTTTAACGCCAGAGAAATAGCATATTTCAAGGCAAGGTATGAACATTCCGAATGATCAACAGGACAGAGTATTTTTTTTAATATAATCATTTATAGCTTCCTTAATACAGGAAAATAGGTGTTAAGTTAAATTATGCCTTCGGTGATCTTTAACAATGTCGTGATATTTCATGAATTGCCGCCGAATGTCGAATATTGAACAAGGAATTTCGAATGATGAGGTTTTCTTATCCATTTCTACATTCGATATTCCTTGTTCGATATTCGATATTAATTCTTTGTACAAGGTTGTAACCTGAAATGGTAGGCGATGCCTACCCTACATGCCGACACCGTCAATAGATGTATTGCAGCCGGGACACTTTCCGTGAACGACGTTGTTTTCCATAATTTGGTATCCGTACCGCTTAATGAGGACTTTTTTACAGTGATAACAGTAGGTGTTTCCACCTTCTTCGCCGGGGACGTTGCCTTCGTAGACATAACGCAATCCCACTTCCAGGCCGATTTCCCGCGCCCTCCTTAGGGTGTCGATCGGGGTAGGCGGTTTCTCGATAAGCCGGTATTGCGGATAAAAACGGCTTACATGCCAGGGAATTTCCGGGCCGACGTCCTTGATAAATTCAGCAATCTGTCTCAACTCGGAGTCAGAGTCGTTAATTTCCGGGATAATTAACGTGGTAATTTCAATCCATATCCCCAACTCCTTGTACGAACGGATGCAATCGAGAACTTGCTCCAACCGCGCACCACAGAGCTTTTTATACGTTACTTCAGAAAAAGACTTCAAGTCGATGTTGGCCGCATGAAGGTATGGCTTTATCGTTTCAAGCGCCTCGCGGGTTGTGTAACCATTCGTAACGAAGACGTTTTTGATAGATTTACCGGACGCCATTATGGCCGTCTCATAAGCGTACTCGAAAAAGATCGTGGGTTCCGTATAGGTGTAAGCAATGCTTTTGCACTGATATTGCAAGGCGCTATCAACGATTGTTTCCGGTGCAACGTCTTTACCCATAATTTGATTAAGATCTCTCGGCAATTGAGATATTTCATGGTTTTGGCAGTTCATGCAGCGGAAGTTGCAACCCACAGTAGCAATGGAAAATGCCGTTGATCCCGGATGGAAATGGAAAAGCGGTTTCTTTTCGATTGGGTCGATATTTTCTGAGATAAGCTTCCGGTAAACAAGCGAATAGAGTATACCGCCACGGTTTTCTCTAACCCGGCAAATACCCTTTTTACCATTTTCAATAACGCAACGGTGCCGGCAAAGATTACACTGCACCTTTGTATCGTCAAGTTTGCTGAAAAACATCGCTTCTTTCATAGATGCACGCTTTATTTCTTTTTATACCGCGTTAGGGTTGTAGAGCGAAGAGGTTCTTCACTCTCCATGAAAAAGTAGCCTAAAGGCCTAACTTGATGTATAGGAATTTCAAAGCAACAGTAGGGCGACCCTTTGGGGTTACCATCCCTGGTGCGTGTTCAGACAGTTGCAAGGCTAAAGCCTTGCCCTACATATTAAACACAAAAAAGTCGCCGAAGGCCTAATTTAATGCTCAGGAATTTCAAAACGACTTTGTAGTGGCAATTCATGAATTGCCACTACACTGTTTAAAGCCGCCAAAGGTCTAATTTATTCGTGTGTGATCAGTGTCTTCTGCTATGAATCACACAAGGAAAGGATACCATCTGATTGGCTTGCATGGCAAGTGTTTTTTACACCCTGAAAAGAACGGTATCCGCGGAAAGCCGGTGGCTATGAGAAGAAGACCCTTACCTCCTATCGGAAGCGCGTTGTTTAGCGTAAAACCAGTGAAGCAAGTCTCTTTTTAAACTGCTCCAGGGCCTGTGCGCGATGACTGATATTGTTCTTTATGGATGGACTCAATTCCGCAAAGGTGACGTGGTAATCCGTGACGAAAAAAATAGGGTCATACCCAAATCCCCTTTTCCCTCTCGGTTCCTCCGTAATAATGCCCTCACAGCAGCCTTTTACGGTGAAAAACACCTGCTCCGGACCAGCAAGGGCGACGCAGCAGACAAACCGGGCGGTACGCCTTGCCTTTGGCACGTTTCTTAGTTCCGACAACACTTTTTCAATATTTTTTTCGTCAGTCGCATTTGGTCCCGCGTATCGGGAAGAAAATATTCCAGGGCGTCCGTTGAGGGCGTCGATTTCCAGACCGGAATCATCGGCCATAGCCCACGTGTTGCAGGCCTTAGCAATAGCCGAGGCCTTCTTTATGGCATTTTCCTGGAAGCTTTGTCCATCCTCCTCCACTTCAGGCAAGAAAGGAAATTGATCCGTGGTGCGAAACAACACACCGGGGACGTCTTTGAGGATTTCAAGCATCTCCGCTCGTTTTTTTTTGTTTTGGGTGGCAATAAGGATGGTTTTTGCGTGGATTTCGTGTGTCATAGCAGTTATTAATGATCTCCATTAAGTATTTTTTTCTAATGCCTTTTTTTGTATTTCAGTTATTTCCAGAAGCCCTTCCTTCGCCAGGTCAAGCATAGCCGTCAGTTGTTCCTGGCTAAAGGCGTACTCTTCACCGGTGCCCTGTATCTCAATGAATTTGCCGTCGCCTGTCATTACAACGTTCATGTCCACCTGGGCGGCGGCGTCCTCCGCGTAGCAGAGGTCTAAAAGGGCGACGTCGTTTACAATTCCAACGCTTACCGCAGCAAGACTGTTCTGGACGGGATTTTCTTTAATCATGTCCCTGCTCATCAGCCACCCAACGGCGTCCATTAACGCAATGTAACTTCCGGTAATAGCCGCCGTGCGTGTGCCGCCATCCGCTTGTATAACGTCGCAATCTATCCAGATAGTACGTTCTTTCAGCCGCGACAGGTCTATGATGGAGCGTAAGGAGCGGCCTATGAGCCGCTGGATTTCGTGGGTTCTTCCCGTCAATTTCCCCTTGGTGGATTCCCTCGGCACCCTGATGGCGGTGGAGGCGGGCAGTAAAGAATATTCCGCCGTAATCCATCCTTTACCCGTATTTTTAACGTGCGGAGGCACGCTTTCCTCAACGATGGCAGTGCAAATCACCATGGTGTTGCCTGACTGAATGAGGACGGAACCGGGGGCATATTTGGTAAAGTGCCTTTGCAGGGTGAGTGGACGCAATTCATTGTGTGTGCGGTTATCAACTCTTGTCATAAGTTATTTACGCAATAGGAGTTTTAGAAGCGCTTTTTCTACATGAAGCCTGTTTTCTGCCTGATCGTAGACGATGGAATGCGGGCCATCGATAACGTCATCCGTTATCTCTTCCCCGCGGTGCGCCGGTAAGCAGTGCATTACCTTGACGTCGTTTTTCGCTAATTTTAACATGTCGGCATTGATTTGAAAGTTCTTAAAGGCTTGCGCACGTAATTCTTTTTCGGCCTCCTGCCCCATACTGACCCACGTATCGGTGTAAAGCACGTCTGCGTCTTTAGCAACCGCTTTGGGGTCGTTATGCAGATGTATCACATCATTGCCGTCCGCGGATTGTTTGGTCTTGGCAACAAAGTCCGGCGTAAGCTCATACCCTTTAGGCGAGGCAACGCAGAAATGGATGCCCAGCTTCGCGCAGATTTGCGCCAGTGAACGCGCAACGTTATTTCCGTCACCAATGTAAGATATTTTTAAGTCAACTAAATTGCCAAATTTTTCTTTGATGGTGTAGATGTCGCTCAGCGCCTGGCATGGATGGAGATAATCAGACAGGGCATTAATGACCGGTACGGTTGCAAACCGCGCCAATTCCTGAACCATCTCCTGCCCGAAGGTGCGAATTACCATGCCATTTACATACCGGGAGAGTACCCTAGCGCCATCCTTCACGGCCTCCCTTTTCCCCAGATTGATGTCGTTTTGGGTCAGGTAGATGGCGTGGCCGCCCAGTTGCAACATGGCCGCTTCAAAGGAAACGCGCGTGCGCATAGAGCTCTTCTCAAAAATCATCCCCAATATCTTCCCGCTCAGGCACTTTTCGTCGTAACCTTTGCTATGCCATTCTTTGAGTTCCTTGGTAACGTGAAATATTTCTTCAATGTCCGCCAGGGAAATGTCTGCGATTGAAATTAGGTCCTTGCATTTCATACGTGTCTTCTCTTAAGTTAAGTTTTGGAGATTACCGATTCTAAAATGGACAGCCCCTCGTCGATATGTTCTTTTTTAACATTCAAAGGAGGCATAAAACGTATAACCGTATCATGAGTGCAATTGAGGAATAAACCCGCCTGGATACATTTTTTAATGATATCCGCACCACTCACGTTCAATTCGATGCCAATCATAAGGCCTACACCGCGCACTTCACGAATAATTTTGTATTTTTTCTGCAGAAGTTTTAATTGCTCCTGAGCATATTTCCCCATCTTTTCCACATTGTCCATCAGCTTTTCCTTTTCAAGGGTCTCAAACACCGCCACACCTGCGGCACACGCCAATGGATTACCCCCAAAGGTGGAAGCATGGCTGCCGGGAACGAGGCTCTTCGCTATTTCCTTTTTAGCCGTCATGGCGCCGATGGCTACGCCACCACCCAACGCCTTTGCCAGGGTCATAATATCCGGCTCAATGCCGAAATGCTGATAGGCAAAATACTTTCCCGTTCTTCCCATGCCGCACTGCACCTCGTCAAGGATCAAGAGCATCCCCTTTTCATCGCACAGCTTTCTGATGGCCTTCAGGAAATCCTTGCCTGCAATGTTAATGCCACCCTCTCCCTGGATCGTCTCCAACATGATGGCGCACGTACCATCATCAACCTCTTTTTTTAATGCCTCAAAATCGTTAAAGGGGACGTAGGAAAAGCCCTCTACGAGCGGAGCAAAGCCCTTGTGGTACTTCGGCTGTGCCGTTGCGGTGACGGTGGCAATCGTCCTGCCGTGAAAAGAGTCGGAGAAGGTAATTATTTTGAATCTTCCTGATGCTGAGTTATGGATACGCGCCAGCTTAATCGCCGCTTCGTTAGCCTCCGCGCCGCTATTGCAGAAAAAGGACTGGCCGCCAAAAGATTTTTCCGAGATATGCTTTGCCAGCAACCCCTGCGGCTCCGTGTAATAAATGTTGGGCGCATGTTGTAGCAGCGCAGCCTGCTTCTGAATGGCCGCAACCACATTAGGATGACAATGCCCCAGCAAACTTACCGCCCAACCGGAAAAGAGGTCAAGGTAGCGCTTCCCTTCCGCGTCCCATACGTCCACCCCGCTTCCTTTTGCCAGCAAAATGGGGTTTCTGGTGTAATTGGGGATAACATAACGGTCGTAAACATCTTTAATCTCTTGCGTATTCATCTATTTTCCCTAAATGATCTTAAAAAAGAAAAACACATTGCCCGGTCTAGACTATTATCTGCGTCCCGATGCCTTTATCCGTAAAAATCTCCAGCAACAGCGCGTGCGGCACCATGCCGTTAATAATATGCGCCTTCTTAACCCCCGCCTTCACCGCTGAAATACAGGCAAGCGCCTTGGGCAGCATGCCCTCGCTGATCACTTTCTGATCTATGAGCGCGTGGACTTCATCTTCATGTATGGTAGAAACGTAAGAAGAGGGGTCCTTCGGCCTCGTCATAATCCCGTTCGTATTCGAAAGAAACACGAGCTTCTCCGCGCCGAGCGCCTTTGCAATAAACGCGGCAACGTTATCCGCGTTCACGTTATAAATGTCACCGTTGACTCCTTTAGCAATGGGCGGCACGATAGGGATTGCGCAACTGGTGCACAACTGGTGGAATTTGTCCTTATCTATAGACGTTACCTTGCCTACAAAGCCGATGTCCAGCTTTCTTACCGTGCCGTCGCCTGCCTTTGTTTCAACGTAATACTTTTCCGCCTTTATAGGGCAGTTGCCATTTTCCCAGATGCAGGCCGCATCATTCCCCAGCTCAACCACCTTTTTTACGATAGAGGCGCTAATTTCATTGATAAGGACGTCTTTTGCGATCTCCAGGGTCTCTGTGTCCGTTATTCTGTGCCCTTCGACGAACTTCGGCTGCAAGCCACGCTTCTTCATTTCCTCACTGATATGAGGTCCTCCGCCGTGTACTAAGATGGGCATCATACCCACGGTTTTCATGAATACGACGTCCTGGAGGACGTTGGTCAGCACCTCGTCGCCCGACATTGCACCGCCGCCAAACTTTATTACCACAAACTTATTTTTAAACGAACGAATATACGGAATTGATTCTATCAGTATGTTTGCCTTTTGTATGACTTTTTCCATGAGTTAATATCGCTGGGCGGCGGATGAAAAAGAGTTAAAAATGTAACTGCTCACCTACCTCTAGCCCTTCACTGGATAACCCTGACAGGGTTCAAAACCCTGTCAGGGTATCGGGTATCGGCGCTTTGGCGGGTGGGTGAATTGTTACAAAATAATCCTGCTAATAAAAAGCTGGATTATAACAGAAGAGAATTTGGTGTCAAGTCCAAACACAAGACTTTTACGTTTTTTTCGGTTCATATCCCGGCAGGAGATTGTGACTGTGGCAAATTGCAATAGCAAGGGCGTCCGAGGCGTCTTTAGGTTCCGGCGTATCCGATAGTCCAAGAATAAGCTTTACCATTTGCTGCACCTGACATTTATGCGCATTCCCGTTACCCACAACCGCCTTCTTTATGACGGTGGCAGCATATTCGGTAATGGGGATATTTGCCAATGCCGCGCACAAAAAGACTATCCCCCTCCCTTCGCCGATCTTAATGGTGGCCTTTATATTTTTCCCATAAAAAACCTCCTCGATAGCCATCTCATCAGGTTTGTGCTGATGGATAATATCCATAATTTTACCGTGGATGGTCTTGAGGCGTTGCGAATAATCCTGGTTTTTATTGACTTTGATAGCGCCATATTCAATGACACGTGTCGTCGAACCCATTATTTCTATTACACCATAACCAGCGACCAGTGTTCCTGGATCAATCCCGAGAATTTTCATAAAATTACCTTCCAGATGCAGAGCCTCAGACTAATTAAAAAACCTTTGGAACCACAGATTTCACAGATTACACAGATGTTGAATTTTTAGCATCAATTTACGCGGGTAGTTAAGGCATCTTCGCCTGACATTGCGCATTGTAATCTCTTACAAATAATATTTTGACATTTTCAGCAAAAATATTTTATGTAAAGCTTCATATTCTGCTTTGTATAAGGCTTTGGGGCAAATTATAACGCTGTCCAACTTTTAGTGAAAAATCTTTTTACCCATAAGAGAAGTAATCACACAAAGGCACGAAGGCACAAAGAACTATAAAAAAGATACCTTACGATAAATCTTTGTGCCTTCGTGCCTTTGTGTGAGAAAACAGAAATTTTTCTCTTCCGATCTTTTCTCGAAAAATCAAAATATTTCCGGATGACTAAGGATTCGAATTTGTGTCTCACAAAAGGCATTTTGTCTACCAGGATTATTTTATGCTTAATTATCCTCGCGGCAAGGGGGAGCGGCGCTGTATTTAAAATTACCATATCTACTTCGTCGGTCTTCAGGAGTTCGTTCATCTTCCCCAGCATTTCAAGCTTTTCCTGGGCGATATCCGCTCCGTCTGCCAAATATATAGCTATATCAACATCGCTGAGAGGCGAAACCCTGCCACGCGCAAGGCCGCCAAAGAGGTATGCAAAAAGCACCCTGGGATGTTTATTCAGATATTCCCGGACATCGGGCAGAAAATGGTTGATATTTTCAGGCAACGCGCCAAATTTAATCATAATTTAAAATTTGTGTCAAAAACAACCCTTTTCATTGCTAATATTTTCGATATTTTCACCGCTTGATTTCAATCTATCTTCAAGATCGCTCCTAAATACGCCTTTTATTAGTCTCCCGTCTTTCAGGTATTCGAAAAACTCAGGGTAGCTATTGGGACTTAAAAAGTGGAAGATATATTTTTGTTTAATTCCCATCACTTTTAATTCATTATTAAGGTCTTCAAAATGTTGGTTTGCCCACCTTAATTTTGCCTTGTTTTCGACACAGTCGTCACCATCGGCCTTTATTTCAACGACTATAATAAAATCGGTTTTGGCTTGATGTATTTTTATAAAAAAGTCTGGATTAAACGTTTGTTGTTTAGGATGTTCGCCCTTTCTCCATGAGTATTCAACGCCATAAAATCCTTGATCTCTTGATTTAATCCACGCAGCTATCTTCTCGGCAATCTCTTTTTTGCATAGGTATTCAACAAATTTTTTTTCAGGTTCTGCATTTGTAAGTACAATATCAAGGGATGTTTTGAATAAATATTGATTTATCCTTTTTTCCGCACCTTTTGGAAAACCCTCATCTTTTATTATTTCTTCCAGTATTTCTCCTACTTCCTTTAAAAGCTCATTTTCATAGTTATCTGTATAGAAGACCGTGGCACTATGCCTCAAATTCCCAACCGCAAGAGTTTCCCTATCCATTTCTAGGGTGTTTATAGGTTTTGGTTCATTTACTTTTCTTACGTTTACAACTGTTTTTCCTCTCTTTCTCAATAACGTTCCAAATGCCTGGAGTATTTTCTGCCTATTTTTTTCAACCAATCTATCGCCTTTAATGCCCACTCTACCCATAGAATTTCTGAGTACCTTTTTTAACGTCTCTTTAGGAGGGAGATTATTTTTCGTATACTCACCGTCGGGTAACTTTAATATCTTTCCTTCCCACTCTCTTGTTTTAAACTCCTCACAAATTTTATTCACTATTTCATCAACACTGTAAGTGTTATACTCTACCAAGGTATTTTTGTAATACGTCTCGCCAGCCAAACTTGTATATTCGGTTGATTTTTCATCTTCTTCGATTTGCGCAATTAATTCAATATATCCCTTTGTGTAATCATAAATCTCTACATTCCTTTTATGTTCTTTCTCCTGAGGGTCTTTGTCATAATTTATGTTATACAGGGCAAAATTATACTGATATCTCTCACCTTGTTTTACAATGGAGCTCGTGAGTTTCATTTCAATTTCAAGGATCTCATCAACGAGTCCTTTGATATTTCTGCTCCAGGCATCGTGGTTAAAGACCCTTACCTTTGGCTGAGGGGATTGGTATTCAGGGGGAATTCTTAATCCCCTGCCCAGTACTTGCGCAACCAAAAGTTTAGAATTAAATGCCCTGTCTTCCCACGGTACAATCTGAAACACATTTTTAACGTCCCACCCTTCTGTAAGCATGGATACGGATACTATCCACGCAACTGGGTCATCTTTGTCATCAACTTTTTTCAGTTTTGCAACGTTTGCTTTATGCTCTTGCGCTGACGTTACAATCAAAACCTTTTTCTCGATCTCATCCCTTGGCTGAGATTCTTTTATTGACAGAAAATCCAGCAGATTTTCCATAAGCCTTTTAGCATTCGTAATATCTTTAGTTATCAATATAGTTAATGGTTTTACTTTTCTGTATTTGTTTTGATTTTCAACATGATTGTCGTATATCTTCTGAAATTTTTCGTCCTGGCTAATACTCTCATCTTTACTGACATAATCAACCATTTTGACCATCTTGTCGTCTACTGCCTGCCTGAGAGAATATCGGTAAATAACGTCATTAAAGTATTCGTCCTCCATATATGCAGTACCAGTAAAACCCATCATATACTTGAAGTTATAATTCGGGCTCAATAGGAATTCCTTCCACCGTTTAATACTCTGGCTTTCTTTGTCTCTACCAGTAACTTTATTATAGGCATGGTGAACTTCATCGCTCAGAACCAATGTCTTTTCTCCATTACCTGAAAGGCTATCTCGTATGGAAGACCCCGTTCTTTCATACACCGCATCAATGTTTTCAACACAAATATCGCCTTCCTTTATGGTGCTATTGGCATTAATGACCCTTGGATTTTTGTACCTTGCACCTTCAGGAATTGTCTGTTTTACCTTGCTATCTCCGCTTAAAGATAAAAACTTTTCCATAAGACCGCTTTCAATTGTCAATGATGGACATAAAACCAGTGCTCTATCCACAAGACCGAGTCCCAGCATTATTTGAGCGATACCGTAGATAACGTAGCTTTTTCCTGTGCCTGTAGCCAAATCCACAGTAGCAGAAAGTTTATTCGGTAATTGTACGTGATGAAAATATTCATTGATATCACGGTATCTATTACGCAATTCTGCATTTTTAGACCAGTTTTCTCTTACCAGATTTTCAATTGATCCGTATTTACCTGATGCAAGATAAATAATGGCGTTTTCTATCGTCTCTTTTTGATACTGCCGATCTCCACATAGCACATCCAGGAACCTCTCCCACTGCGACAAATTAAGCTTAATCGGATCGTAGGAACGGCTAACCTCTAGGACAAGATCCTTGGTGTTGTAAGTTTTTATTTCTAGCACAACTATTCCTCGCTGAGAGCATCACATGCTTTTAAATAATAAGATTTTCAATATTACCGTTTATCGTTTTTTAATATTTAAGACTTCTTTAAATTCATTCCCGTAAATGTCAATATACACAATCATGACCTTATCCCCGCACTCCTCTTTATTGAGAGGAATGATAATATTTTTCAGATGTCTTAATTCTTTTTTGGTCTCGTCTTCCGTTTCTTCCTCGTTCTTCTTTGGCAATAAATCCTCTGCAAAGTGGAATTCATCCATTACAAATCCCTTACAATCGTAATCCTTGTCAATAAGCACCATTGCAAGGGATTCAAAATTTTCCAAATCTGATTCAGTTTCTTCTTCAAGATAGTTGGACTGAAACCTTATAATCTGGATTTCTGCATTTTTCCCACTAGTTTTCAGCTTTGATTCTACCTCTGGCTGTCGTATGAAGTGAAAGCCTACCGCATCCTCAAGGTCATTCACGTTCCTCTTACTTTGTGGCTGTCTAAATTTTTTAAACTGCACCTTATGAAGCTCTTTTATGATCTGATACGGCACTTTCAGAAAATAGTATCTCACCTTGCCTATTTCATGATAATCAGTAATAAAGTCAACGTAGTTTGCAGGGGCAATAACATAGAGCCTTTCCCCAATTTTACTACCTATATGGGAGTGTAAATCCTCAAGATATTCCGCATCAACCGCCGCATCGGTAAATTGCCAATATGGATACACAAGGACGTAGTAACCATCCTTTTTCTGCCCATCTATTTGAATACCGCCAATCTTTTTGCTTATTTGATCAACTTCAAAGAGATTCATTACAAAATTAAGGTAATCATCCTTTTTTAACTCAAAAATCTTTTTCAGGTCATAAAGTCCTGTATTAACCGTAACGAAACTTCTTGCCTTCTTACTGTATTTCTTTTTTGGATTTTCTAAATCCTTGCTGTCTTCGATGGTCAAGATTCGTTTCTGCATCGCATAAAAGGCAAGTTTTCCAATATCACAAACAATCCAACGCCTGTTGAGTTTTTCAGAAACGGCGGCAGTAGTACCTGAACCACCGAAAAAATCAAATACTATATCACCATCGTTTGTCCCGGCTTTTATTAAATATTTTAATAAGTCTTCCGGTTTTTCTGTTGGATATTCAGTTATTTGAGAAAATTTAATCATCTCATTATTCCAAACGTCTCCCACAGAGACAAATGCTGCATCTTTCTGTGTAATTATTTTTATAACTTCTTCTTTCGTCTTACTACTATCTTTTAAGACGTAAGTCTTAAGAGATACACCTTGCTCAAGCTCCCATTCGGCTGGTTTTCTCCCCATCCTTCCCCTTGTATAAAACCAGCCATGTTCATCTTTTTGAATATTCTTAACAGTTGATTCTTTATACGGACCTAAAATAGGATTCCAAAATCTATTTCTTCTTTCTTTTGAATATATCAGAATATTTTGATATTCTGTTGGCATTGAAGAGCTTGTTGAATGGGATCGAGAACTTCCACCCTCTCTTCCTTTATGCCAAATAATTTCATTAATGTTGTTGCTTTCACCTAACACTTCGTCTAATACAATTTTTATGTAGTGTGACCTTTTATTATCAAGGTGTACAATAATATTTCCATCTTCAGATAGAATTTCCCTTGCCAAGATTAATCTTCTTCTTAAAAATTCAATGAAAACGGAACCTTTGGTTTTGTCAGAATATGCCTTTTCACCTTTACTTGATTTCATTTCAGCATCAGTTGCAAATGGCGGATCTATATAAATAAGCTTAACTTTGTCTTTTACTCAGTGTTGTCCGGTTAAGTAATTGCGTATGAAAGCCATTTTTGTTCTTTGAGATTATGGACACCTGTCTGATGAGAGGGAGAAGTAGGTAGATCATTTTTGAGATTACGGGCTTCGTTTTGT